>Ga0302280_1001254_pt1 | contig 21252 bp, 12 predicted proteins | sample III_Fen_E1_1_FD_198771 | JGI IMG/M metagenome (GOLD analysis project Ga0302280, IMG submission 198771) | Peat permafrost microbial communities from Stordalen Mire near Abisko, Sweden - III_Fen_E1_1 | ecosystem: Environmental > Terrestrial > Soil > Wetlands > Permafrost | place: Sweden: Abisko... | reverse complement strand
AAAAAAAGAATACTATCTTTCGGGAGGAGGTGCTGAGGATGCAGATGTAAAACTTAGCCAATACTGGAACAGCCGAACTACGGGCTCGTATCGAGTATATCTTAGCCAATCCTCCAGTGCCATCCTATGGCTCGTTCAGTTTTTATTAAAAATGATTATCTATTACAACTCAATATTTATTCTTATTTATGGAGATGGCTGAGAAGCAGATCCATTTTATGATGATAGATTGAAATTAATGATCGATCTGGAAAGTTGCAATTTTATAGTGAATCCAAGGTTGATGGACTTCTCTAACGAAGAGAGATGTATCAACTACGATAAGAATCAAATAACCTGAATCATGATGCTATGAAAAATACTTTAACATTTAATGATTAATTGGTTTGATTAATGAAGATCAAGAAAACAATTAAAACTGAGATCAATATAATAAATCTCCTTTTCAAGGATCGATTCATTATAAAATAGTTATATTAATTACTGATGGCAGATGGATTTATTTTAGTAAGGAGTTAGAGTTAATTATTACATGTAGATCTAAACATAAAAAATCCTATCTGTGCTCTATCTTTTGGCAAATGATGGAGATAATGTAAACATTTCAACTGATTTTTAATTTAAATTATTTTATTAATTCATAATCTTAATATCTTATTAGATGATTTTCCAACTGTTTATCTTGGTACTGACTTTTTGCTTGAAAGTGAATGCTCATGGCAGACTTCCATCGGTTGAGTTCGCTTACATCGCCTACTAGAGTGCTCATTCAGAAGTGGAACTGCTTTCTTTATGACGGATTAGATGTTGATAAAAATAATGTTTACTTGATCGAAAATCCAAGTATTAACATTCAAGGCTGTGTGGTGTACTGAAAGACAACAGGAGTGATTGTGATTGCTTTCCGAGGAACTGAGATGGATATTGAAAACTGAATCAATAATTTGGATTTCAAAACTGTGCCCACCATGGAGATGAGCATGCTTAAGTTCACATTGGTTTCTATGAAAGCTATGAAAATGTGAAGTCTCTAATTGTAGGAGCTGTCAGCAAACTCATGGCCCTATATCGAAATAGAGTCAATGATATATGGGCAAGTGGGCATAGTCTTGGAGGTGCCTTAGCCGTCTTTTCTGCTCTTGATATAAGTTAAATCTTTAATAGAACTCTTAACGTTACAACATTTGGGCAATCTAGAATTGGGAATATTGCTTTTGCTCGAAATTATTTAACAAAGCCAAGTCTAGGGTACTATATGCGATTTGTTCACTATGCCGATATTGTTCCTCATATACTCCCCTTGGTATATTATTTACGATTATTAACATGGAGGATATGAGGCATGGATGAATGAAGATTGTGCTGTCGGAAAAATTTGTTGGAAATCAGAGGATCCTTAATGTTCAAATAGTTTGACAGTTTACAGCATCAGTGACCATGATAAAAACTATTATTTGAAATTAAGCTATCCCGACATGGTCGTTACTCCTAAAAAGCATCTTCAGAGAGAAATTCATTAGCCAATCATATGATTAAAACAATTATCTTTGTTAATAAATTAAATTCTAATTCAATAGCTTTGTCTTTTTGAGGATACATTTGATAGTTGTTGATGAATTCGCTTTGATTTATCGGAGATAATCGCATTTTAATTTTTAATTTCTTACATTTCAATGCTCACCATGAGTCAAGTTTGAAATATTCCATGTAATTCTCCGACTTTTGTATCTTTCATAAAACAGAAAGCCTTTCATGGATATTTTAATTGATTCAGTCAAAAAGCTCAAGCAAATATATTGCATTTTTTAGAAATCACATCACACTCTGAAATATTTCACGACAGCCAGAACTAAACCAACTGCATTATATTTGACCCATTAAAAATGCATTCTAGTGTTTCATGAAAAACAACAGTTTGATGAAATTAGGAGAGTTTGACCTTATGTTGCTATGTATTCTTTTGACTTCCTTGGTTATTTGGTGAATGCCACATTCTTATTTGATTATCTGTCATTAGATAGCAACTTGACATATTTCAGAATCTATATCAAGCTGATGAAATCAATAGTCAATTTCATGAGACGACATCCATTCTACACCAGCGGATTTTTAATTATATTTTGAACTCATTTAAATTATGAACTCTTTTGCATGTAAAATTATTCATTTTTAAAATGATAGTTTATGTGTTTATAGCATATGTGATTATAGCGATTTATATAAATATGAATTCTTAATTCTTACGTAATTATTTTTAAAAATATAGTCGATAAATAACCAATTAAATCATAATTATTTTTATTAGTTTTAAATGGAACAAATATTTTATTTTTGTTCTCCTTTGTATCATTAGCACTCAGGCTTATTTTTTGAAACATAAAGGTGAAAAAACTAATAAAGATTCATAAATTAAATTGGCAAATTTATTACGGCTTTACGTTAAAAGAAGATACATAAATAAACAATCAAATAATCTGTGAAAGGAAAGATCAAACCAACAATTAAATACCTTAGAGTATGAAATTTAAATGCAAGTTGGATAAATATATTAATTTATCATTAATTATTCATGAATTTATGTATACCTCCAAGATAATATCTTGTAATGAACCAAGTTAATTATATAGATCATTTTTTAATCAAATTGACAGGATTGACTATTCTTTTCCATAATAAAAAACCTGCCGCTAAGAGGAGGCCTGCAATTATCAGATAAGATCCACTTTTCCAAATAGATTGACCCTCCTGTTCATGCTACCCATTTAAATTTTAAAATCTTTTAAGATTAATAGGCAATTAATACTTCAATGGGTTCCATCCTGCACTATTGGGAGGATATATACTATTTCCCAGACTTTCCACAAACGCCTAATTCCTAAAGCTAATATATTTTCCCAAGCGATAATCTCCTTCTGCAAGTCCATTTGAAGTAATCTCATTGTTTACCAAGCATTCTTCTACTTTTTGGCATAAATGAAACCAGTAATCCTCTGAATGCTCCACTGCCATACTTAATCCAAAATCCCCAGCAAAACTGCTATTCTAAAATTTTGGATCAATTTTGATAAGATAAATAGTGATTTCCCTTCCTGGTTGTGGATGTTAACATTATTTAAGATAAATCACCTTCATACCAGCTCGACACTGTAATTTTATAAATAATCCAGCTAGTAGATTCCATGCTTTTTTAACATCGTCGTTTCTGACCGAAACATGGAACTTCCAATCGTGTACTTGGTGACTGAATTAATTCTGCGCGTGCCAGTAGACACGACAAAGCTTAGTATACAATTTGATGAACCCGTTATTGCAAAGGGCTTCGTAGTTATCGCTTTAAGATATAGCGTAACGGTTTGACTAAAAGAATTCATAACTGAACTGGTCCGGGAGAGAGAAATTTGATTGAGGTTGTTATGTACTTTATGTCTTTAGTTCGTTCCTCATTTTAACTGAATTAATATTGTAATTTTGAATGATCAGAATATATATATAAAAGTTGTACTCCAACTAACAGTACTAGACTACTTATCTCAAGCCAAAGAATTCTCACTATTTTTGAAGTAAATACCATTGACGATTGATGAATGTTATTTCTATTTTATTGAATTCATTCGGAATACATTCAGTATTTTATTGAACAGATTATATAGTATTTTTACTCTCCATGATTTAGTAGCACTCCCTTTTAAAGCTCTTCCTGACAACAAAATACTACCTCTACTTCAGTGTGCTGCAACTACTACTGTCTTTGGTGCTTCTTACTCTTATAGTCTTTGTTGGAGCTGACTACACCTTACCCATATAAATTACTATAAGCCTTCTGCTACTTAGCGATATGTAAATTCTGTATGATTCAGTATCATCAAAGCCCTATCTGATGAAAAATTCATAAAAAAGCTCGGAAATATAATTGATCTGTCGATTCTACTCCTCCTTCTGGTCTTCATTTGTCTAGAGTTGATTTTTGAATCTCTATAAGATATGCTAGGTGAAATCAGTTCTGTAATGTTGGGCATCCGTTACGCACTGCAAGTTTATCGCATATACTCCCTGATCAAGCAATCACGATAATTGAGAATGATGCATAATATGGGGGAGATCCGATTTGACAACCTTGATCTCAGCGAGTAAATCAACGTCTATCACCAGGAGAAAAGCTAACCTAAAGCTCTTTGATTTTTTGTAATCTTATCCTGCTTACTCAATTTACAATTTGAATTATTCAAGCACTGTCAACTTTAGCTGTCAATAGCAATAATGATTGCAACTTAACAGCAATATAATTTAACATCATATATACATCAATAATAAATACTATTAGGAGATAAAGGACAAGGAGGACCTAATTTTTATTTTTAAGAGTCGGCCCTCGAATTCTTTGCAAGTTATTTCAGTTATAAAATATAAGAGAATCATCAACAGCGTTACTTCATACCAGGCCATAAGATATAAGCAGATTATTTGAGCAATCAATTTTTCAAAACAACATTTCTTCTTTAACAATATGATCTTCTTCGATTATTTTAGCCATAATATTATTATAATTAAAATGTTGGCAACAATGCGGAGGACAATTGCTCAGTTCAGCTTTTTCAACAACCAAATATCCGAAAAATATGGTAAAAAATGTTGCAGATATAATCAAGATGGGAAACCCCTTCCTTTGACCAAAGTAAACGAAATTTACAAGTCTTTGGATCAACTCCTCGAGGGATGGAAAATTAGAGAAGAAGGACATAAATTAATTCGACACTACTACGTTTAGGACTATCCGCTGGCTCTCAAGTATTTAGAAGAAGTTATAAAAATTGATGCTAACGAGTTTAAACAGTGTCCTACCTACAGTATTCCTCCAATAATACAGAGGTGTAAAATGGCTAATTGCTCACTCTAGAGTTGTACTCAATCACGCTTAAAGGTTTGTCGATGGTGGATTTCCAGTTTGCTCTGAGGATAAATAACATCCCTGCGAATAAGTTCAGTCTATTCAATATCGAGAATGAAAAGGAATATCGATTGGAGGCATCCATGATACGTATGCAGCGTCAAGCGAAGCAAATCGATTAACAGCTCTAAAATGATATGAAAAACTGGAAGAAATGATGGAGTAGCAAGAATTAGATTTGTACAAATTTACAAAAATTATTAGAATTATTATTATTTGGACCATTAGATCTAATTATCTTTAGTGAAGTTCTTTTCCCTATAAAAATCAGCAAAGATTTTTTCTTCATAAACTTTAGCCCGATCTCTTACCTCTAAAAATTAACTATATTTAATATTTTTAAAGAGTACTTGCTAAAAAATATACTAATCATCAGTAGTGAGCTTCAATAATATTTCTTCTATCTCTAACCCATCTTATTTCATGCTTATAGATAAATTTAATAGGTTTAACAACTTGATATAGGAATACAATAAATAATTATTAATTTGATCTCTTCCATGTGCTTTGATTTAAAATTCAAATACTTTCATATATTTTTAGAGTCTTTTTATTAAATCTTTCAGATCGTTTGATGTTTTATTGTTATGAAAGGGCCACGGTGGTGAATTTTTTTTTACCATTATTATCTACATTTTAGTAAAACATTGTAGCTAATTTTATTAATTTATATTTGGCCCAGCATAATTTATTTTAGCAGCGCTTTTATTTTGGGTTTTTATTAATCAAAAGTCTTCAAATAAAACAAAAGAATCAGCAAATTAATGTTCTAAAAAATATAAATAATGCATAGATGACATTTTTTCTGTGGTTCTCTCAAAGTCGTAGAAGTGAAGAACTTATCTATAAAAAATATTATAGGATCTGATTCAGTTTACCTTTTTAATCATTACGATTTAGTTATTATAAATTGTACATCGAAAAATTATATTAATAAATAGCCAAATACAAAATAGTCCTAAATTATTTATGTTTATATTGAGGGAATAATCAGCAATCTGGATGATTAAATCTTCCATTTTCATCCATCGCGATTTGATTTTCCAATGGTTTTTTGCATTTATAGCAAATCAAGCAATTCTCATGATAAGCATCTTCCCCTAAGAAAATTCCTTTTCCTTCAATTGTTTTTTTGCACATCTTGCACTCATAGGTCGGTATGCATTTAGGATGAGCATATTTTCCTTATCCACAGATCTTGAATTCATTCTACAAAATAGATTTCGAACAAATGCAGCATTTTATACATTATTTGTGAAATCTTTTATTGCCTATATTACGGAGAACAGAAGGATCAATTGAACTTTTACAAATTTAACATTTTTCTTGACTCAAGCAACTTTAGTGAAGAAATCCTTTAGCATCTGTAAAATGTTTTTAAGTTTAATCAATGCCAGAGAAACAAATATAACAGTAGGCAATAGTTACTTTGGGAAGGCATTCCTTGTGGTAAAACATTTTATCTCTTTAAGAAAATTCTCCTGATATTGCTTTTTAACAGTTTTAACATTTGAAACAATTCTTGTGAGCTAGCCCAGAATCAGAATTAAACTTAATAAATTCGTCTCCTTATCGAATGCGTTCACTACATAATATGCAATTGAAGAGAGTGTGTTCGGAACACCTCGTGTCTTTTAAAGTTTTATAACCATTACTACAAATATTTTAGCAATCTTAAACCTAGCAATAAATTTGCTATTGCAAACAAAAAGGAATAAAGTTTTCGTATTTTAGGCTCTAATCTGCAGATATTGTTGGCAAAAACTTTTTAATTTAATAATTTAAATCACAGCCTCCAGTTATAGTAAAATTAACAATCGAACCTTCTTGTAAATTGAGCATCGGGGTACTTTAGTGATTTACCTGAAGAAAACGGGATATTCTTGAAATAGTTTTTGAACTTTTATCTGTTTTTTATTTTTGAAATAAGCATTCAATTTACTCAAAGTTCATTCGACACCCTTGCTACCGCATTCTTCTGGCTATAATAGACGCTTTTGCCAATTGTTTTAATTGTTTGAATACCTCATATTATTAGGCAATTAAATCATAATGTTTTGTGAACAGCTAACAAAATTTTTGAGTGTTCAGACTGGGCTTCTCATCAGAATCAATCAATTTTCCCTATTTTCCGATAACTTGAACTTTAGCAAGAAGGCCCATTTGTATTTATCCAATAACTATTCTTGTAGGAGCTATGGTTTTAAATTAAACATCTTTTATTACAATCCATTGTCTCGTTCGTTATTGAGGATTAGTAGTATATTTAAGTAAATTATCAAAAGTTAACCCAACTTTTTGTAGAGATTTGGGATATGCGAATGGTTTATTTAATCTATCAACTCCAATTTTCATTTATTTCATTAAATAATCCGCCTCAATCATTATTGAAGCAAAGTTTGTACCCTCCATTTAAGGTGGATAATATATCTTTTAATAAAGAGGCCCATTTGGCTAAGTTGGGACGTGAGGGTCTATGGAAATACTAATATTTTTATTAGTAATTGTTTAATCGTACATTATTTTTAAAGGAACAATTAAATCTATCAAAGAAGGGTCCAGCTTATTTGAGCTATGAATATTTATGCTTTCTTATCCAATTTAAAAACCGTCAAACTTAGTATTTTTAAGATTAAAAAAAAGAGATACTCCTCCTAACTTCTAAGAAGGGTTATTCAATTTGTTTTTGTCTGTATTTGATTTAGAATTGTCTTATGAATTGAAATTACCCGACATCTTTTCAACAAGGTTAGTCATATTTTTTTGCCGATCTGGATGGCCCTTATACATTCCAGTGACTGTTGTTTTGAGATTATTTATATCTTTAGCAGTTGCCGTCCCATCTTGCATCTTTATCAAAATTGGAATCATCTTTTCTCGAGTTTAAGTTGTATTTTTCCCAAGATAGCGACTATCCATTAGCAAAGTTAATTGAGCAGTATTTAAGTTTTTAAAAACAGTTTTACCTTGACCTTTTAAATTAAACTTTTTATCAAATTAGGGTGAGGCAACTTTTTTTTATAACCAATCATGTTTATCCTTATATTACTGATTAAAAGTGGATTATATAGCTTAAGAAGAAAGTTTAATTCTATCTTGATTTGCTTTTGCCCAATTATGTGCAGCCTAGCCTTTCAAGCCCGCACCTTATTTTAATAATTGTAACTAATTTGCTGATACTTTACCTTTAAAAAGTTTTTCAATTTATTGAGGTGATCTACTTCCTAAGTCAATGCCTATTCCAATGGTTACACCAGAGGATTTATAGTGTGGATGGGTTTTGGGAACAGGAAAATATGGTTTATCCTTAGTACCTTAATGCTATTTGATTTTTCTTTTAACTTCTGCTTCTGACATTTAATACTTTTTATTTACAATAAACTTGTTAATTTATTAAATCAGTAAAATAAGTCTTAAATACTTATTTTTAATATAATTCAATATGAGAATTTTTCTTTTCATATATATATAGATATTTTCATTACAAATATTTTTCAACAAAAAAGTATTCCTTGAGTTATCATTGCTGTAATATTTAATGGCGAATTATGGTGTGTTTGGGACAAACCAATAAACATAAAATATTAACTAAGCCATAGTCTTTCTTTTGCAACTTTAAACAATTTTAACAAATTTGTTGACTGAAAATTACTGTTTAAATTATTTGATATATCTTTAGAGTTTTTTCATCAATGCTTTTAGATTTATCAAAGATTCAGTTTTATGATTGAGCCATTGTGACGAGGAAAGTTAATAAGATTACTTTTTATTTTTTAATAAAGCGTTGTGGTTAATTTTCTCAATTTATATTTATCTCGAGACACGATTTTTTATTTTTTATTATTATTATTAAACATATTTGCTTATCAGATAATTTATCAAGGTGCAAGACTACTTTAAGATAAAGCTATTAAAAACAGCTCAATTGTCTGGAAGTAATTAGTAACATTTGTTGTTGAGTGAGGATATCAATCTCAACCAGATAAGTTGAGTTATGTATTAAGCACCATAGTGTTTATATATAGTAGATAATTGTGATTTAATTATACAAATACATATTTGAAAGTTATAAACATTTAATCTATCTTATTTATTCCTTGAGAGAGTTCCTTGTCCGAGATATTATAGCATTGTTTTATGAATATAATTCGCAGAAAAAAAAAATCTTACAATGTAATGTAAATGGAGACGTATTTGGCGGTAATAATATAAAAATACTTCGTAATCTTAAGTTGTCCCCACTCTTACAATACTCTAACTGTATTTAAAAACAGTTATTAATGATTAATAAATAATTAAATCTCTTCATGCACTGAATTATAAGGAGAGGATATCATAATAAAAATCATTCCTCACGGTGAACTGCCCATATTTCAATATCGACACACTTCCATCTGTAACTTCCAGCAAAATATGTTTGTGCTTCTTGACTGCCAGGAATAATATCTTCAGGTGTACTATAAGTCCACCCAAAATCAGCGTAGCTCACATAATCTACATTACACGACCATCTTAGAGAAATATCATCCCAGTGACCTTCTGGTCGACCTCCAAAACTGATATATTGATCTGAATGTAAGATACAATTTGCAGTTTTATTACGTTGATGATGGACTGTACCTTTTGTTAAACTAAAGATAAAAGCGTCGTGGTCTGGAAGATAGCCAGCTGATTGGTTTTTGATGCCCTAAGAAACAAATCCACCGAATAGATATCCCTCTGGTGTTTTAATAATCACCAATGCACTTCCCCGATAGTCACAGTGCTCATGCATATTATCCCAATCAAAATTGTGTTCAGTTCCTCTCCAAAGCATGGCTGTTTTGGCATCCCGATAGTCAATCCACTTATAGAGCATTTACCGATGTTGAGATGAGATAAGTTTTGAACCTTGCAAAAAGTCATCAGGAATTTAATTTCCTTGTTAATTGATTAAAATTGCGGAGCTGAAGTAAAGAAGGAAGCTTAAAATCATGAGTGCGTAAATTTTCATTTTTATTTAATGATCTTATGATATGAATTATAATCTATTTTTTTATTAAAGATTAAATCTTATGTTTTTTGAAATATTTAAAATATGTTTTGTTATCCTGGAAGAGAATTTTTCATTGTAGTATTGGTATGATCCCCAAAGAAGGTATTTATAATAAATATTTCGCAATGCAAATAGGACAATTTTGTGGGGTCCAACTCTTTTCTACAATTCAATAAATATATTTCTAAGCCAAAAATTAACTAATAAGATAAGATGTAAAATTGAACCTTTATTTATTTAAACTTTTCACTTCATGCTGAACATTTTGAGAGTTTCTTTTATATTAAGTTTATAACATTGTAGGACTTATGTAATCTTCAAATTACAAAAAAATATATAAATCGAAGTAAAGAGGAACTCACTTCGTGGCAATCCTCAATGGATTCAAAAATAAATATAATAATTTAAGATCATATACATCATTATTATCCACTATAGAGTCCAATCGTAGTAAATAATATGTTATTATTTTTAAAATACTGACAAATCATCATATATTATGTTTTTAACTTCGTAATCATTGAGGATAAAAGTAATTAACTAATATATTTCAGTCAATTATTGTGATGTTTGTCAATCTTATTAGAAAGCTCGTTATCCAACTGTCAAGCTAAATTTGCCAACCAAATAAATAATTTTTTTTCTCTCTATATTTTCTTCTTACTTTTTAAAAAGCTAAAATTGTGTTTTTATTAATTGTTGTTTTTATTTTGATAGCAGCAGATGTTTTAGCAAATAAAAAGAGTTGAATCATTATTTTAAGATTAGCATGCTAATAATAATATTGCTATTATGCACCGACCCAAATACTAACTTGTTAACCGACATTAATCCATTAAAAACCCAGAAAACTTTCCCAAAATATCAGTAAAAAAGGCTGTTAATATGCGTAAGAGGATAATTGGAGGACAACAATCCGCACAACAGGCTAATCGAAATCCTCCGCGATCATTGATTCATCGAGAATCTGAACTATCCCCTCCCAGCCTTCAGCAAATTCAAAACTCAGCAATATACCGTTTGTTAGAGGAATAAATGCGCGTAATGTCAAGTCGTCATGAGGTAGAATTGTCCAAAATGCGAGAAGTACTACAATACTAATTTAGATAAAGTAGTAAAGAGCACGACAACTTGGTCAGCTCAAGAAAGAACAATTCAGCACGAAGATGCAGATATGGTAACTCAAAAACTAGGTCATGGAACTTAAAGAGTCCATTAAAGAGGAGAATGATTAGACTATACGACTTAGAGATTAACTTAATTTGGATGGAGAAGCAGAGGATGAACAGAGTTCACTCTCACCGATGCGCTTATGACATACTACTACTCATTTTAATAGTACCATACTATCAATCATACTATCTATCATACTACATCTATCAAGGGCTGCGGTACAGGAAAGCCCAAAAGGAGTCCCCCACATAGTGGATCACCTCCACTGCCATACCTTATTTTAATTCTTTAATTTTAGCTGTTGACATACGCGCGATACCTACTGCCTACATTACAAGCAAATTACAACACAATGCTCGTGCCCGAAGATATAGATAGATACTACTGCGCCTTCCTCAACATCATCCATGCTAGCATGTTAGTTAATCAAGCCAGGACACATTAGGTTTGCTCCTTTTAGCATAAATTTGAGCGCTCCTTCATCAGCAGTAAAACGAGGATACATCGTGGGATAAGAATGCACGGTTTTCAATACAGGAATGCAATATTCGCTTATAAAGACAAAATGTGATTCTTTGTCCACGACAACATGCTCGCCACGATGGTCCTATCCTGCCTTCAACTTGTAACTCACCACCTTTGCCTTTTTTGGAAAGAGAATTTCGATCTGTGCCTCAGGGAACTTGGACCATTTAATTAAGCTGGCTCGCAGCTCCTTGATGGCGGATTTGCTTGCAACTGACTCATGTCCTGTGCGTTAAATTTTCTTTAGCATTTGATGAAATAATTAATAAAGGATTTTGACAATGAAATGAATCTAAATGTTGGTTAATCTTTTTAATTTTTTTAATTTTTCAAATGATAATGATATGCAATGCTAAACTAAGGAATGGACAATTTGTTATTATATTTGAGATTAAATGAAGTCAGAAGGACTACAAAGACTAAACATCGAAGTATGTATCAACTAAAATTTAAAATAATTTTGTTTGCCCCTTTAATAATTGAATTATTTATCATTTATTTGAATCATTTAATTTTAGCATGGCTCTCCTTCAGATTGAATAATGCCATTTTAAAAAGCAATACCAACAGGCTTTACCACTGCCATCTCCTACAAGTGAGTTCCAAGAACTCATTATTACGACTTTAGCCTCACGAAGTAGCATCTATAAGTTGCTCGCCTCAAAAGAATAGGGATGGAGCGAAATGGTCGAGAAAGAAAAAGATAAATATCAATCGATTCTAGAGACTAAAACCAATTCAGTAGGCAAACAAATAATTGTTATTTTCAGCATTACAATGGAATATTTCGTGTTTGAGATTGTCAACTCATCCGAGGTGGCCATCGAGGAGGAAAAAAGGTTATTGAAGTTATTGGACAAACTGCCCATTACAATCTAGTATAGTAATCAACCAGACATATGGAAGATGATTTTAAGCAGTCTCATATTGTGTACGTCCTTTATGGAGTTACAGCTCAAGCGTATCATTGCCCTGAAGCGAGTAGCTAATTTATCAGATCTGCATGAGTTAAAGTTAAAATTAAGAGAGATAGCTTATGCTCACCCGGTTGCATACCAGTACTGCAAGAAGGCATTTACAATATTGTCCCACCTAAAGTTGTATAACTTAAACGTGACGGCCAAACAAACTTAACGTTTAATTGCAATAATCAAGATCATCCTTCATGATGGTTCGCACCCCAAAACACTCTTCAGCCAGGATACTAAAATAGTCTTGCTCTATAATTGCCTCAAAACTCTGCTTGGCGCGAAACAGCTATCTGATTCGCAGGAAGATATGATGCAGCAGCTCTATAAAACTTTGCAAATTAAGCCAGTACACAGATATGAAGAGCATTTGCTACATCTGTTTTTTGTAGTTAAGGGGCTCATATTCACAAAAGGAAAAGTCATGGAGGGAGATGGAGAGGATTCTGACGAGGAAGTAGGTGAACAGGATCGCATTATGACAGAAAAATTTTCTACTTGGGTAAGTATCAATCTTGATGAAACAATGTTGAGTCTTTAGGAGGTGAGCCGGAACATAATTCGTCATCGTGTAGCTTCACTTGCTACTTTGATCAGTATGAAACTGAACCTTCCTCGATTTTGCCTAAATTTTTTGGAACTAATGCATGATGGACCCTTCAACAACGATGCCCAAACTATCAAGCTTTGCTTTTAACTTTTCTAAGCTCGATAATTTCCAAAATTGCATAACCCTCTACAGATTGTGCTATCTGCGGCATCTTGTAAGAACTTGCGGTAGAGGTAAGTCTTATTGAGTATGTGCGGCATTTTCACTGGATTGTATCTTTAGAACAGAGAAGAAGCTTTACTTTATGCCAAATTGAATCATTCATAGAATAAGAAGCATATTTTACGTTAATAAACGCTGTTACAACAAATCGGCTTTGCATACTACAACTTGGCTATTCATGAGATATACCTTTGCAACAGAGAGACGTTTCTTCTGCAAGCCACTAGTAATCTCTGCAAAAGTATCCAACTTAATCCTGACAATTATCTGGTGCACTATTGTTTGGCCAACATATATACTCGGCAGTTTGAATACGATCTAGCATACAAACATATTATGGAATGTTGTAAAAGTGGGCGTGGGGAGTGGGTGCCCTTCAGTCTGTTGGCTTGCATCTACTTTTGTCAGAGAAGAGTCACGAAGGCAACCCTTATAATTGAAGAACTTCTCAAAAAATACACAAATACCAAGTTATTACACTATTTTCGTGCTTATCTAGAGGTCAATAGACTATTGCTGGAGGTGTAATATGATGAAGAGGTGGAAGCAGCGAAAGTAATGGGCTAGGATATATATGAACTTTGTAAAGATCGCATCCTGAAAGCTAAAACTCCTACGAATCTGCTGAAATATTGTCAGTAATATCACCAACTAAGCTTGGGAATGTTTACCACATAATATGATGAAAATTATTTCATGCAACCAATGATACTCAATCCGGATGTAAACATGGAGACGCTGAGATAGGGAGCAGGCTATGAGGAAGGATAAGGTGAACAGTCAATTCTCCAAATTATACCTCTTTTGCTAGAGGCGGGGCAAACTACTATTACTGAAAATCTCATTAAAGGGCTGCCAGCATCTCCTCTCAAAATTTACTATGTATTTTTTATTCGATTCAGAAAGCAATGCTGCATTAGAGTAAAAAATAAAAAGCCCAAGCCATACTATAGTATAAATCAGTATTAATGCAACAGCCATATCATACACCAACATTAATAAATCTTTCAATGATAGATGAAGACATATGTGATGCGCTCCATTACATTGATGTGGCAGAAAAATTCACGAAATAGGGCAAGTTATGGTTAGCAAAAGGTTTATTAATGAGCAACTTGGGTAAGGTAACAGAGGCCAATGAGTTATTTCTACGGTAAGGCTAATAAGGATGGTTATAAATGCAGCCAGATTTAATCTACTACTATTGATATTGATTGATATTTTATAATTTGAGCAGATGATGTCTTTGAGATCACATCCATAAGATCTCAATAAAATAGCTAATTATGTAAATCTATTGCAATTTTGACATTTTTCCCCACCAATAATGAAAAAAAAAAATCTCATACCTTCAAAATTATGAAGGGTGTTGACAAAAAATATTCCCATGCGTCTGCCTTTTTTTACAAAAAAATTAGAAATAAAAAGAAGATAATTTTCTGGTAAATTTAGAATACAAGGATGTTTTTAAAGCTTAGTACTCATATTTTAATATTAAAAATTAAATGTGATTTAAAACTGAGGTCAATCATATTTTTAATTACATCGTAATTTTTGCCTGTAAAAAACTCAAAATAATATATTCAACATTTTGTTGCACCTGAAAACAGTTCTTTAAGTTTAGAGTTCAAGAATTGTATAGTTAATTTGTTTCAAAATGGTAAAGTTTTACCGAGATCATATTATACAGGTAAAAATATTAGGCAGGAAAAATAAAATTGTGATCAATTCAATCATGAAAACTAACGAATCAATCGGTTTCATCCATACATAAAAAAGGCAAAGAAAACCTTAAAATATTGTCTAAAGTTAAAGGCGATTGATTTGATTTATTTTGAAGTGTTTGAGTATATGCCACATTATCAATGTTGCAAAAATATTATCTTTGACTTGACTATATTGAAGGTATCAAACAGTTTATTAACACTAACGATAAAGTTTTATGTTGGTATTTGATTTCAATTCGAGGCCAAAAATCAGCAACGATTTTTTTAAAAGTAAAGGATTTGTCAAAGAGTAGGAGGAGATATCGATGAAAAAAGTTATTTATGCAGCTTCTGAGAGAGTTTATACTAATAAAAGATTGATAATGTGACTTGGCTTTATGGGAGCTTAGGCATTCTGAAATCACTCTAAAATTCAATTTGAATAAATAGCTAAATATCACTATAAACTCTATCGTGCATATAATTAAAGGATTTAAATTGATGGGAAAGCTTGAAAGACCTAAACCAATGCAAATAGTGCTGAAATGAGTGAAGGATTCAAGAAAATAATGGATGTATAACAAAAAAATGTGGATATAATGAATAATTGTATTAGTAAAGAACAAGAGAGGTAGACCAAATGGGAATGCGCAGGACAGTCTGAATTTAAAGTTGGGGCCAATACAATCCAATTTGCAGTCAATAAAAGTTTCCAATTTTTATTGTTTGATATTGTTGGTTTGATTTGATATATTAATTCTAATCGATTAAAAATGACATATTATTATTCTCAATTATTCTAAATAATAACGTCATTACATTTGTGCGTGATTAAAAACCCCATTCCCTGATTAGTTTCATACTAATATCATAATCTGAACTCAACCTACTCATGGAAATCATGTCAAACTAATGCCATTTTACTCTTACTTGTTCTCCAACACTAGGGCAAAAGAAGAAATACAGCAAAGTTAATGAAGAGATTAGGCAACAATTCCTTCAATGCATCATCCAGAAGAACATGTCTATCAAATAGGTACTTCTATTCTTATTCCAGGCTTCTCAAAACTTAAATATCAACTACAGCAGTGCCAAGGCCATCCTGGCGAATCATAGAAGAACTTTGATCTCATCTCACCGCTCAACGCTTAAGGGAAGCCAACAGGCCAATTTCCGCACATTGAGCCCTCTTGAAAGCTACCTTGTTTCTGTCAAAGAGCTTGTCTGCAGTACTGGAGGAAAGGAAGTCAGCCGTTCCAGCGGTTGCCCAAAAACAAAACCCATCCACAAGGCAACATTTATTCTAATGGGAGCAGGGAAGGAGCACGATAGCAATGACAATACTGAGAACAGTCGAGATCAATAAGCTTGATATTAATATACTGAGTGCTTTTTCTATAATTTTTAAATTAGAAACTATTACTAGAATTTTTTAAGAAGTCATGAACACCACTTCCTACATCGTGGATTCCCCATTAAACTATAAATCCAATTCATATTTAAATGTTTTTTATAAAAAAGGTCTTGAAGACGATTTTTAAAATTTGGAGCATTACAAAAATAGGCGGGAATTTTAAGGATAATTAAAAACCTTTCCATCACTAAGGGGAGCCTTCATGAAAATATAAATTCCCGATGAGGCAAATGAAATTTAGAGGATAAAATATTGCCGTTTATTTATCGTTCTATGAATGTACAATTTTTAAAAATAGTCATGCAAGATGATCAATCAATTCAATAAAATAATTTTGCTACTTAATCAGCAAACTAAAATATCCTTTTTTGAAACATCTTGTAAAGAGAGGTTGCGAGGAGGTTAGTACCATCTTTTTAGTCTCAATTTTACACTATAACTTTAAAGATCAAAGTAGCTTAATTTAGATAAGCAAATATTCCATATTGGATTACCATTAACAAAAAATGAGTTATTTCAGTGAAATCAGCTGATCAATGCTAGAGTTATACGTTTTAGTAGTCGAACTCCATCTCTATCGGTGCATGTTTTGTGATGTACTTGAATTTATGAGGTTTAGCTATTTTTTCGCTGAGTAATTCCACCAGAACACACCAAGTAATCCAGGAATAACTAATTTCACCTCCCGAATTACAGCCTTCATTAATCTTAAGGAGCTGCTCCACTACTTTGCGCATGCGAAACACTGCTATCTCTTGCGAACGTCCCTCTTTGATTAGTTGAATCATCAGCTCCTAGTATATATTCACCAAATCATCCGCGCAGCTACAGACCTTACTCGTCTCGCGATAGAAAATCACCACTTTTTTCAGATACTTTTGAGGATTACGTTCACCACACAATGTCTTCATTACCTGCAACAGATAGTCTTTCTTTACTGCTGGTATTTTAGTGCGGTTTGGTATTTATTAATTTTAATACAAACTTTAAAGTTTTTTTTACTCATACTAACAGCCTCTATCACCTACCCATTCAACATATTTCCATACGGATTTGAGGACTATGCCGTAAAGTGTATCAATGTTGATAAGTTTTCCCAATTTTGACTCACTGATTTCATACAGTTCCAGATATTTCCAAACAAATTACGTGTAAGCATCAGTAAAATCTCGTATCTCCTCAAGAATCATAGAATTGTTGATGCCTCTTTTAAGTCGATATTTTCTACCCTCCTCATCTTCTTTGAAAAGTAACTATGAAATAGTACTCCGATTTGCCATTTTATCTTGACCCATAGCGAATTTATTAACGATGTTCTTGCGTTTCAGGGTCTATTTAAATATATACAGGAAGTGTTTAAAGGGAACAGAGATCAAATTCACACTGAAAAACAATTGTTGAAGACCATTAGCCCATTAGCGATAGAATTTTACCAGATCACTAGCCTCTGCCTTTGATTGCAAAGACATACGATCAAGAAAGACAGTTTCAGGGATCAACAGACTTGAGTTTTGTATCCTAGCGCTTTTTAAAACTTCTCCTTTTTTAGAACCCAATTTATTCTTGGGTTAAGTAATGCTATTATTGTTGGTTATGAAAAGTGGTAAAAAGTCTGAGTCAGCTTCGAACTCCTCTATCATATTTTCCCGATTAATTGAGGCATTTTTCTCCCTTTAGTATTAGTCATTGAGGATACTGGAATTAATAGCGTTGAGATGAAACTGCCTTTGATCTTCCTCATTCTGATTCTTAATTTGTTTCCAAACACTATCTTATTCAGGACCACCAAGTGGCAGTTTATTTTTTATTTTTTATGTTTCTACATCATAAAAGTAGCGTTGATAACTCATGCGTGATGGGGTGTCCTCAATGTTCATACCTAGAGCTAGATGCTTAATTTATTGTTGAAAGTCAGGAGTATCAAATTTACATTTTTTTAGTACAATCTAATAGAATTCTTCTTTATTGATGGGCCAAATCTCTTAGAAACAGTCTAAGAAGTGAGCTTTAAAACGTTCTTAGATCTGTCTACCCCAAATATAGTTGGATTTTTCGCCAAATGATTAGAGTAATTGGTCCAGCACTGACTATAGATTGCTTATTTTGGATATCTTACTACGGTTATTTGCTTTTTACCCTCTTAAATTACTTTATTTAATCTTTATTTTCGAATTCCTGACGACCACGTCGATGGTCTGATCGAACATGGCATATATATCTTCGATTTCTTGAATATTTCGCTGCTTAATTTGCTGTTTGATTAACCTCATCCGCTCAGCCTTCTGTTCTTTTTAATTCATTGGCCCCATATATATAAAGTTAATGTAATATTATCATCCAAAAGAAGCACAAATTAGTACCACTTTGATCGAATTATTTTTTTTAAGCTTTATCATCTCTGTTGATAATGACTTGTCCTTTAAATATTTTATTTTTTCAATATCATAATATTTATCCTATCTGTTGAACATTTTAAAAGCATTTATTAAGTTACAAAATTCATAGGAATACTCTATACATTCAAAGAACAATATGCTAGAATATCAATTTTTAACCTCCACCTTGCGTCGAACCGCATTGGAATTGGCTGTGTATGTACGATCCAGATATTTAACTTACTTCTCAGTCGTGTAAAAACTTTTGCTGCTTTAAGTGATAGTTTGTGGCTTTTGTGTTGGCTTGATCCACCCTTTTTCCTTGCTGTGTTGTGCCTCGCGGCTCTGATGATAGTAAGTATTTTCCTTACTTTGCCCCTCACGTCTCTTGTAGGAATCTCTTCTGTTTTGGCGTAGTTCCTCAATTCTCTTAAACTATTCCTGCTGTCGTTTCAACTCCTATTGCTGTTTTTTAATCTCCTTTTGCTTTTCTTCCTCTTTCCGTTGCTCTTCTTTTCGTCGCTGTTGTTGTACCGAAGAACTCATATTAATAAATTGACTATCATCGGCCAACCCTCCTTTAATATCTCTTGGTTTCTTCTTTTGCATCTCCTTGTACAAAGCCTATCGATACTACTTGATAGAGAATTTGGTATTTTCATCGATGGATATCTGAATCACACCATTATATGAAATTTATTACTGAGGATTGTGAAAATCTTTAAAATAAGGATGTGTGAGAGCATCATCCACTGTAATACGATTTTTTGGGTTAAAGATTAACATTTTTTTCAATAAATCGAGACCCTGTTCATCCATGTTTGGAAAGAAGTTTGCGAAAGAACGTTTTTTTATAAAAGAAATTTGATTAAGACATTAATGGGCCATCACCGATTATATTGAATCGATCTACTCCCGAGTGGGTTTACCTAAAAGTTACATGATTCTTTCCACTTGGTTGAGAGTCGAGTTACCTGGAAATACCGCTTTACCGAATGACATTTAACCCAAAATGCACCCAACTGACCACATATCCACGGCTTTTGTGTATTTCGAAGATCCAAGCAAAATTTATGGAGCACGGTACCAACGAGTTGCGACGTATTCAGTCATGATAGGCTCAGTTACTGATTGATTGACAGTCGCAATAGAGCGTGCAAGACCGAAGTCAGCTAGTTTTGCAAGACAATCAGAGTCAAGCAGGATATTAGATGGCTTAAGATCACGATGAATAAGCTATCCTGAATGCATATATTTGATGCCTTTGAGCACTCTATGTAAACTAATAGTTACTGGTAAAGAACATATTTTTTATGAACTTGCTCCATGATGTTTGCGCGAATAACTGCGTGTAGGTCAGTCTCCATGAAGTCAAAAACAAGGTAAATATCTTTGTTGTTCTCGGCCTTGAGAATGTTGAAGAGGGTCACAATATTTGGGTGGCCGTTTAGTTCCTGCAGAAATATGACCTCGCGATAAGTTCGCTGAGCGTCAGTGGCATTCTGAAAGGCGTCAAATACTTTCTTAAGGGCCACTACCTGTTTAGTTTGCTTATCGATGGCTTTCCAGACAACTCCATACGCTCCCTTTCCCAACTTCTGCAGAATTTAAAACTTTCGAAGGATGTGAGGTTCCAGTTCTTAGGCCATAACGGTTATAGTATAATACTAATATTATAAGTCTAAAAAAACATATAAATCTGAAAAGGCACAGACTTTTTATAGCTAATCCTTTTATTCTTGATGGAGAGTGAGTCATACTGACAAAAATATTTTAGGAAACAAATATAATGTCAGTCGATAACTAATGAAGAAACTCCAGAGGAGCAGATTATTCAATTATCTACATTCATATTTAATTGAGTCAATAAAACATTAATTTGCTATCATGATCAAAACAGAAAGGGAAGGATGTTTTATTATTTGTTGTCTCAGAATTTGCTTAGAGAAGGCAATTCTCTCACAAAATACTCAAATAAACTTGTAAACAAAAAATATAAAATGCCCATCCGTAGATAATTTCCACGAAGCTATAATCGCCTCCAAAGAATTGATATGATGTTCCAAATGATGGAAGAATTTATAATATCGATATGTTAGCATTAAAAAAAGCCCGAAGTAATCCTCAGACAGTTGGATTTTTAGATAAAAGCGGCCCTCACACCTCTAAACCCAGAAAACGGTACCTTCAATAATTGGAGGGTGAGGTTAACAAGTCACGCATAGCAATTGTATATTTTCCTATAACTCAGGATAACATGAGTCATACATGCGCCATTGAAAACAGCCTTGTCAAAAAAGTAGAGGAGTTACAGAAAGAGCTTCACCTCTGCATTATGA
>Ga0302280_1001249_pt1 | contig 21273 bp, 27 predicted proteins | sample III_Fen_E1_1_FD_198771 | JGI IMG/M metagenome (GOLD analysis project Ga0302280, IMG submission 198771) | Peat permafrost microbial communities from Stordalen Mire near Abisko, Sweden - III_Fen_E1_1 | ecosystem: Environmental > Terrestrial > Soil > Wetlands > Permafrost | place: Sweden: Abisko... | reverse complement strand
ATTTTGTTGGAAATTTGGCATACAAAGCGTATATGCGCCAGATTGTCACAAATATCACGAAGTGTGAATTGTGAAGATTTTGGCAGGACTGCGCTTTGTGTGGCGATTTTGCTTTGAATTTTGTTGGAAATTTGGCATACAAAGCGTATGTGCGCCAGATTGTCACAAATATCACGAAGTGTGAATTGTGATGTTTAGGCAGGACTGCGCTTTGTATATGCTTTGTGTGGCGATTTTGCTTTGAATTTTTGTTGGAAATTTGGCATACAAAGCGCAGTTGCGCCAGATTGTCACAAATATCACGAAGTGTGAATTGTGATGTTTAGGCAGGACTGCGCTTTGTATATGCTTTGTGTGGCGATTTTGCTTTGAATTTTGATTATAACTTTTTACATTTAAAATTTAATTTCCGAATTGTCTATGTTATGTAATTTACATATTTCAGTTATTTTCATATCCAATTTATAATAAAATTCTTTGAAATGATCACTACATACCTTTAACTGTGATACAATTTCTGGAAAATTTTGATACGTATCAATCATGGCATTGATACCACTGCCATCAGTAGAGTATATTTTTGGGATCGATATTTTTAGTTTAGTTAATTGTAACAAATATACTAATGCGGTTTGCTTAGAATTTGATGTGTCATGTCCATTATATAGGAATAGATTTTCATTGTATTCATTATAAATGCGTTCTATGTCAGTTAAAAGATCATTAAATCCAGCGATGACTGTGTTTCGTGTTTCTCCTGATAGTGTTCTAATTATGGGAGTAATATAATTCCAATATTTTTGAATTGTTACAATTTTTGCTGAAAATATGGGTCTGTCACTGACTTGTAATTGAGAAAGAGTGTTTAAATTAATCAGAATGATATCCAATCGTTCTGATAATGTTGGCATTTTTACTTTAATATGTTATATATTATTATGTCTACAATATTAATAACAAAATAAATTCAAAAATTTTATGATCGCAACCTGCGATCATATTATTTTCAAAAATTTAGTGTAATTGCGCACGCAATTACACATTATTTTCAAAAATTTTCATTTCTTTTTGCTTATTAATCTATTGACATAAGCAACAGTATCGCTTATAAAACTTTCATTCTTATTTTTATTCTTGTAAGAATGAAAAGAATGAAAAGAATTGACATGATCATTTAATCGTAGTCCATAAACATATTCTGATGGAATATTCCATTCATTCTCATTCTCATTCTCATTCTCATTCTCATTTTCATTCTCATCATCTTTTATAAATTTCATGTCATTGATTGAATAAATATTATTGTATCGACATGATGTCAATATAGAATTGGCAAATAAGTTCATATGATAATATGTAATGATGTTATAATATTTAACACGGTTATTGATGACAGTTTTATTTATTAATTCCACGTTTTTAACGTTTTTAATATTTTTTAATGCCACAGTTGTTGTTCCAATGGGGGTATCATCTGTCATTGGATATGTGAACTTACCTTGTTCTACATTAAATATACGATGTTGATCGATGGTTTCCAAAAATGATCCATCAGAAAATTCAAGCAAATTAAATTTCTCAGCAACCTCAACTTGTTTAATCCACAATGGTTTTGCTGATGATAAGCATCCATTATCGAAATCCCATACCATTAAATCATCGTCATAGGAAATGTCGGCAATATTTTTAAGTGATCCATCAGATAAGGTAATCATGGTATTTTCAGATAAACATAATATTCTTTGATATGATGACGCCATATTACTGTATACAGTGATATTATCAGAAGTAACACAATATGCTTGTACAACTGCTAAATTAAAATTAAGATAATTAGACCCTGTCCCTATTAAATAACCGTTTAATTCCAATGAATTATTACTAATAGTATTCGGATATAGTGATATTGTATAATAAGGCAATGTTGTATAATATGGGTCTAAAATTGTATTTGTATAATAGACATCAAATCCATAATCACTCAATGTATTGCCATTAATATTTATATTACATGAAGCATCCAATGTATCATTATTATTATCATTTTCAGGATTAGATATTGTTCCCGTACAACCTGTTAATATTGGTAATTGTGTGATGTTATTATTCGATGTGTAAATATAAACATTTAATATGTCATTTACTTTATTTAGTTTTGATTTGCGGAATTGTATATAAATATCATTGTTATTTTTATGATGAACGAAATGTACATGTAATTTTGCCAAACGAAATTGATGTTTTAATGTTTTAATAGTTGATGTTGGCAATACAGGCAAATATAATTTCATTTATATTTACAAAGAAAATAAAATTATACATTATAATGTCAGCAAATTGGATTTATTTTATGAAACTTGTGGATGAACAAATTCCAATTGATATTACCACAAATTCTATATATAAATTGTTCAAATATGTGGAAACAAACGATATTGAAAATGTTATTGAAATGATTGGTTTGGAATATCCAAAATTACCTATTTATATTCCTAATTCTGATGTAGATTTACTTTCATCAATTAGAGAAGAAATTAAACTAAGCATTGAATTTTCCAAGCATAAATTATTTCCCAATATAACAGACGATAATTTATCCTTCTTGGAAAAATCACCAGTCATATTGGAAAATAATTTCCAATGGATTTTGGAAACATATAATAATCAATACAAAAACTACCTAATACTGTTTTTTAATTTAATAATCAAAGGCAATTTAATATATGCTCGAACTTTAAGTTCCCAAGACATTCAATACATATTATCTTTATTTCAACTTGTTCGCAATGAACAATACTCTTTTGTTGGTCGCCCTGTTCATATTGATATGTTTAACTTAATAGAAATGGAATTAAATATTTCTATGTTTTATCTTCAATCAGTCATAGAAGATGAAAAATATTATAATTTGCGAGGGAAAAAAGAAAGTGATGTAACATCAGATTGGAGCAAACGATTCATATACAAATCATACAATTGGTTTTCATTTGTCAATAATAAAGATACTATAACACAAAGAATTGAAGAATTAAATGATCATGAATATGGGATAATGGCATCACAATATCCAATGATTAAAAAACATGTTAGCGGATTTGATATTATAAAAAAATCAATGATATGTTTTTTTCAAAATCAACCACAACCAATAGAAAGCATTAATTTAATTAAAACAGCACAAATTTTATCAACAACATTTAATGACTATTTATTTACAGAACCTGATGGAACTACTGTACCATATTTATATACATATAGATTAGAACAAGTACCGGTTTCCAGTACAGGGAAATTATATTCTGATTTAAAACAAGGAGAACAAATCGAACTATTTAGACCCACATCAACTTCATATGGATCTCCTAATATTAAATTTCAAGGACTTATATTGATACGATTTAGAATTCCTCGAAATGTTGCTTTTATTTGTGTTGATGGGATCAAAGAAATGAATGAACATGAAGTTATATTGCCGGCAGGAACTCAATGTAAATGTATTCGTAAATGGTACGATGTACTAAAAATTCCGTCAATGTTATTATACATTGATTTTGATGTTGTTCCTAATTTTTGATTTTTGATTCTTAATTTTATTAAGAATCAAAAAATCAAAGTCAATATGACTACATTTATTAAACTTGATCCATATCAATATGACTGTAAATATCGCGGGTGCGGACGTGGACATGGTTACTATGAAGCATCAAAATCAAATGGTCATTCATATAGGCACATATCAAATCAATTTAACATGAAGATTACTTTTTTTAATCCATCACTATACGAATCACGTGTAGTATATTTCAGTGTATTAACAACACACTTTTTCATAACTATTTCATTTAGTTTAGATCTAATTGAACTCAAAATTTTTGACAGAGAAGATTATTATAAAAATAGAATATTTCATCAAACTTCAAATGAACTAATAAAATTAGAACTTATTAATGAAATCATTAATTACTATACAAATATTTACAAGAATATGCCATCACTTGATGATATTATGTTGTTTTTAGATTCAATTCCAATCGAATACATTGATAAAGTTTCGTTGGTGAAAAATATATTCATCAATAAAAATGAAAATATTGTTGGTATATGTGATTGGAAATCTGGTTTTGAACTGCTAATTAATTATTCAACACCATTGTTTTTACCGATGGTAATTATTTAAAATTTTCATTTTCATTTCATTGACATGTTTTAGTGTATAATTGTTGTGCTTGTTGTGCCACAGTACTTGCTTTTTTAACTTGTGGAATCATATATGGTTGATTTGCTGATAAGTTTCCTAAATCTTGAACTCTTTCATTCTTTTGAGTGTAATCATTCAATAATAACATACATTGTGCTTTTTGATCAGTCGATAATATTCTTGGATTGCTTGCTTTGGCATCTGATTTAATTTGGGTAATTTCGGCGGGGGTATATTTTTGTGGAGGAGGAGGTAATCCATATTTTTTAGCATATGCTGTTGCGCTTTTCTCCTTTGCTTGATATTCAATAACATCCAATAATTTTGCCTTTGCTTCTGCCTGAGTTTTGGCAGTTTGTTTGGCATTTTCATTCATTATATCTTCATATTCCTTTGCTTTTTCTTCTATTTGTGCTGGGGTTAGATTTTTAATACTGGTTGAGTCAGTATTTCCTTCTGACATGGACATAGCAAGAGACATTGAAGCAGTAGTTGTGGCATCAGATTGTTTACTAAATGAATTTTCTATGCTTTTAATTCCTGTCAAAATGCTATTTAATAAATCGCTTTCTGTTTCTGTCTTGATATTTGTATTGACTGACTTTGGTGGTGATATAACTACTTTAGGATTTGTTTTATATCCTTTGCCTCCATCAAGTAATAAAATTCCAACTACTCTTCCTGTATCTATGATTGCCAATGCTTTTGCTTGTTGTTTACATTGACCAATGAATTGTACTGTGGGAATTTCAGTGTAATTACTACCAGAATAAGTAATGTCAATATATTCGACACTTCCACTACCATCTATGATTCTATTCTTATTCATGTCATTACTTTCTCCGTCACTTTTATAAACATTATTTAATCGAGCAATGGCAGTAGCAGTAAAATCACCACTTCCTATATTATTATTTTCATTCTTGTAATTTCCATCAAAATGTTCTTTCTGACCTATTACTCCGCAATATGTAAAATATTTTAAAATTATTACAATGAGAATTAAAATTAAACTTATTAATAAGATGTTATCCATCATATAATATTAATCTTGATAAAAATAAAATAAATATTTGTAAATGTGGACGGATTTTAAAAAATTTTGCTCGTCCACACATTTACAAAAATTTAAAAGTTACCAAAGTATATAGAATTATGTTATCCAGACAACGAGGACATGAACTTATAGATTTAATAATAACAACACAGTCTCTTGAACATGGTACAATATGTTATTTTGAATCAGTAGATAAACAAAATTTTTTCCCAGATAATAATGTAATGGAACTTAATTCAATGGAAAATAGAGTTTATATAATTCCCAACATAAAGGATTTAACACATATTCCAGAATTTGAAGAACTTATGATTGGATATGACGATTATATAAAACACGAATGTATTGTAGGGGAATTTAATCAGTTTATTACTTATTTACCAGCAACATGTATTAATTTAGTAATAGATCAGTTATTTCATCAGTTTACTCTACATCCATACACTGATTTATTAAATTTAAATGTCATACATTGGATTCATCGTCAATTTAATAATATGTATGATGAATATTTTGAAGACGACCCCCGAAATTTTTTAACATTTCAAGGTTTTTGGGAAATTATACACCCATTTTTTCGTCTTTTAACTAAACGTAGTCTAATTAAAATAGACTATAATCCCACAGATATAATTGGATATTTTGATACATGTCATGGAGTAGGTCAGCAATTTTTGAATAGTCGCATAAAATTAACAAGTATTGCTCCACATGATTTTGATTTTGTTGATAGACCAAGTGACTTTTTAAGATATGATAACGTGCCACGAATAGTGAAAATGCCTATGGTGATTATATGATTAAAATTTTGATTCTAAATAATATTTTTCGTCATAAATTGTGTTTATTTTGGAAAATGTCTGTCCCAATTTCCACACCCAGTAACATTAATTTAGCATCACATATTACTACTCACTTATATAATTTCAATTATGACGAGAAATATTCCAATTATCAATCTATAATGGACATGTTTTCCAATATATTTGCTAAGTTTAATATAGATGTTCGTGTCATAAGTGAAAATAGTAAAGCCTTCTTTACTCAATTAACTTCATTATTATATACATCCATTGACAAGAAACGAATTGTTGACACTGATACGTATTTAAAATTGTGCGAATATTGCCACATTTGTACTTTTCTACAAAATGGTACAATGACAACATTTGAAGGTTGTGAAGATGGTTATAATATTCATAGCGCACAAAGTTATAAACGATACAAAGGAGATTTTTGTAGCATGCCAGCAATTAAACAATCAGTTAGCGATGCTACACAGAATTTGGCATCTAAATTGTCATTTTTTTAATAGTTACTTACATCGAATTATCACATCTCTATTGGGATGATTTCCAGTCACTACAACACGATTAATAGCATTGTATTGATTTGGGAAGTCGAATCCAATTTTAATGTTGCCAAAATACGGATTAACATATGCTTTGTCAATTGAATCAACGGGCATATTGACAAATTCCATGTTGGGAGCATAAATGTTGTGATCCCAATCGCCTTCCATACCATCATAAAATACAACTGCTTTGTCTGAATGATAATGAGTTGTGGGATAAAATAGTTCATTTGGAGTCAGCACATTGTGTGAATAAGCAATTGGAGAATATCCAACATTTCCCATCTTTAAACGACAAACTAAATATCCAAAATTATGATCATAATGAGCGAGGAATGTCTTTAAATTTTCACTTAAATTGAAGTCAAATGTTTCCGTACGTAGACGAGAAAAATCATTAATAGATGGAACAATGGAAATCAAATAACTACCAACATCGTGTACAACTAATTTGGAATTCGCATCAAAATGTTTTGCTCCAAGCGAGCGAGCATATGATGCCGGTGGTTTAAAACACTTTTCAAGATCGGGGAAAAACTTGCTGGCACTGGTCATATCATGAAGAGTAATTGTGTGTGGGTTGGGGACTGGCAAAACCATGGCATTATACTTATTTGAGTTCTCAACACTATTTGAATAAATAAGTAATTGACGATTACGAGCGTTATTTAAACAAGCAAACAAACTGGTATTGTGAACTTCTTCGACGCTTTCATTGAATAAACACATTAAAAATAAATGTAGAAATAAGAATATGAATTATATTAATTTATTTATTATTTTTGGAATCAATTTTTATTTATTCATATTAAAAAATATTTTATAATCATTTCTAATATTTAAATGTTAGAATTATATCTCATAATGTTATGAACATTATGAAGTTTTAATAAAAAATTTGATTTATTACTTTGATTCAATTGAGATTATCATCAGTCAGACTCATATGGCAGATTCCAGTCTTGAAGAAGAGTGTTCTATTTGTTTTGGAATCAAGGAATTAACACAAGTTTGTCCCAACAAACATAAGTGCTGTCATGAATGTATGTTCAAAATCAAGATTTGTCACTTGTGTAGACATACAACGTTGACATATCCTCCTGCGGGAGATATACCATATACTGATCTATATTCGCCTGAGGAAATAAAATCAAATCCAATTATAATGGATTTTATGAGAAAATGGAAAAATAGCAATTTCTTACGAATTGATAGGGATGATTATCGAAGACATTTTAGTGACAATGAACTATCATTACTGAGTTCTGCCAAAGAAAATAAAACATACACACTGTATCGTGGAATAAAACATAATTTCGTTCAGGATATTCCTAATTCTACAAATGTAGAACAAACAATGTATATAGATGACTATCCATCAAGTTGGTCATTAAATCAACACACTGCTAAAACGTTTGGGAAGTTTCTTTTCAAATTGATAGTTAGTTGTGATCGTGTTTTATTTGACTTTAATGTCATAGGAAATGATACTGAAAAAGAAGTTGTAGTTATTCAAGGACAATATGAATGTACACTAATTAGTCCAATTCTATCAACAATGCCAACAATACCAACAACAATATCAATAAAACAAAGTGTTGAACGTAGTCTATCTGTTTTTGTTCCCAATAACAAAGAATTGTTGTTAAAAACATTGTCACATGGAAGTCCATATCGATGGACAATCGAAGATATGAAACAACTATGTTCAAAGTTGAATATTCCATATCGCAGTTCACAACGAAAAATCGCATATATTGAGTCAATTATAGAACATATATCACACACATCTCATTCCGTTCCACTTCCCTAATTATTCTTAGAATTCCTAAAATCATTAACCATTTGAGCAATCTTAACATAATGTTTTTCTACAAACTTAATTACTGTTTCATGATCAAGTTCAATAAAACTTAGTTTACCGATTCCAGTTTCAATAAAAATAATGTCATTGAAATCAATTCCCTCAAATTCCAGCCAACATTGGCATGGTTTTTCCAAGAAATTAATACAATGACATTCCAATACTTTGTTGTGATCATTGCTAAGTAGCGATCTATAATGGAAATAGTTACAAGCAACAAATACATTATTACAACTCAAAACATCAGTATCAAATCGAATATGATAATACTTGGCATAACGCAAATATTTCTTGTAGTTGATTGTTTCAGCAATCATTCGTTCAACTACGGTAGTGCTTTTCTTGTATGTCAATAAAATGTTATTGCGCTTGTTAATATCTTCGGTCAATTGAATCAATTTCTTTTCAAAATCAGCCTTTTTCATGTTTAATTTGTCATCTTGAACTTGTTGAAGCGCTTTGTCAACAAGTTCAAGATCAGTGATAAATGAACGAGTAGTTTCTGTGTTAAAATCCGGTGGAATTTCCAGAACTGATGCGCGACGTTTAACAGTATACTTATATTCATTCAACTTGTCAACAGTCGCTTGCTTACTTGCCAAAAGACGAGCAAATTCCTTTTGACGTTCTTCTTTGGTATACTTGCGAATTTTTCGTGTCTTAAACTTGTCAATTTCAGACATATTGGTTCGAATCTTTTGATCAATACTCTTATTGTACTGAATAATTTGTGCTAACTTTTTCTTCAACTTGTCAATGTTTGAATCTGAATCACATTCATTATCACTATCTCCTGATTCGGAAAACGACTCATCAATCGTGTCATCATCAAGGTGCGCCATCAATAATCGAAATAACCGAAGTAATGCTAATATAGTAATTATAAAAATCAAATCAAATTTTTTCAGGACTTGATCAAATTTAACAATTCTTAAATAAAATCACCCAAATACAGAAAATATATGAATTCCGTTTAGTTTTCAATTAATTAAAATATATTCTTTATATATCAAGAATTTTATGACTATTGAACTGAATGACTTTGATTTGAATTCAATACCGGACTCTAAAAAAATTTTATTTGTTGGAAACAATCGATCCGAAAAGAACAGCCTTATTTTGGAATACTTACATTGCCATCAATCGGAATTTCCACTCGGGATTGTCATATCAGATGACACGATATTCGAAAATCATATTCCCGCAACATTTATTCATAAAAAGTATGAAAAGGAACTTCTCATACAACTGATACAAAGACAAAAACTATTAATTTGTCCTGAAAACACAATAGATCCACGTACATTTTGTGTTGTTGACGAATCCAATGTAATATGGGAAGACGAAAATATTAAATGGATTTTTTTCAATGGTCGATGTGTAAAGTTGACTGTTATTATGTCGTTACAAAATAACATAAAAATGCCATCTGCATTACGTACAAACACACAGTACATTTTTATATGTCGAACAACTGATCTCGAAGAACAAAAATGTATATATGGTCAATTTGGTGAAATGTTTGATTCTTTTACTCAATTTAGAGAAATATTTTTACGCTATACTGAAAATACATACATGGTTATAAATAATGACATTGATAGTGATAAACTTGAAGATCGTGTGTTTTGTTTTAAAAAAATTGATTTCAAATAAATTTTAATTTAAAAAAATTGATTTCAAATAAATTTTAATTTATATGATTAAAGTCATATATAATAATATGGCTGTAATAACTTCAACTGAACGTGAACAATATTTCAAAAAACTTGAACATGAAGAACAAGTAGCGAAACAAGTATGTGACAGGAACATTGTTAAAAACCTTACCGAATATATACATAAATTTCTACCATCAACATACAATCCACGCGGTGGACAAATTCCTTCATATGATCGTTATGACATCAATGGGTGTGAATATAATTACAATGTATCAATTGATATTGTTGATGATGAAGCACAAAAATATGGTTATGGTGTTTATGTTGATAATGAACATTTACGAGTAGCACTGGATCAACCTGAATTAAAAATTGCCAATGATCAGCGACAAAAACGAAATATAGGATTTTGTTCACAGTTGTTTCAGTCAAAATTTCCAACAAAATTACAAGATGGTATGGAAATATCTAAAATTCAATTGAGTAAGAAGTGTTCAATTGATAGTTTTATTGATGTGATATCAAAGAAATTTCCTTCGCATACATTTGGTTACAAGACAACTTCTAATCCTGAAACATTTGATGTTGTTTCCATCAAGAAGTAAAAAATTATATATTATTTTGATACACTTTGTATTATTTTATATATTTATAATATATAATCGTCCACATTTTAATTTTAAAATGGCCGACTACATACCAATTATTAACGAATGTATCAACAACATCGACGTGATTTCTAATAAATCATCTAAACGTAAATTAAATCAAGATGAAATTGATCAATTATCGGCAACTTATATTGATGAAGCAACCGATATGTTTACAAAAGTATTTCCTCAAATTAACAAGTTCGTTCATACCAGCATGGGGAAGAATGTTTATATTGTGGATGTCAATAATTTATCAATGTCACCGGCGTTTTATATTTGTGCTAATAAATTGTATTCAAAATTGACATCAAATGAACAAGAATATTTAAACAAAATAGTTCCTAAATTTGAGTTTGGAACAGTTATAGAAGAAACTCCGTCAAAAATGGCAACTATTTCGGATATGTCTGATATTCCATATAATATTCATGCTGATCTTAAAAAATACAAAGCACATCATATTAGTCTTGATATAAAAGACTATCCAAATATTCATGATCGTAGTCAATTTGTACTCGATTTTTTCACTAAATATTGTTCAAAAAAGAACAAATACATATTGGTTTTTGGTTTCAAATTAGATGCCAATTATATTCAACATAGAGGTAATATAGCATTAATTTCAAGCGAATGTGTGCTAAATTCAGGAAATCAATGCTATCGAGTGTTTCCATATAGTCATTCAGTTGATGATATATTAGTTGTCCTTATATATATGTTTGTTAGTAGCATGAAAGAAACTACTGGAATAATTTCACATGATAATTATAGATGGTTCAAAGAAGAATGTAATGATATATTTTACTTACAATGGGCATTTTTTAATGTTTAATAATTGGATATAACATAATCAATATAATATCTATATCTTGTTTCAGCAATATAAAAGGTATAGTCATAAAATTCAACATAATTGTGATGATTATAAACAATTGAATCAGTTGTAAATTCACCATCATCTAAGTATTTGTACATTTTATGTTCTATTGAATCTAATAATGGGTCAATGTTAGCACGAAATTTAACAGAATTCGAAAAGTGTTTATTAATTGTGATCCTCATGTTTGATAGACACATATGTTCTTCGCCTTTGTAAATACTAATTCCGACCAATATTTTTGATATGTCAATTAAATCACCAATGATATATTTTTTGAAATTATCAGCAGGAACAAACATTATTAATATTTATTAATTGTGATAAACAGAATAATCAAAAATTTATTCCACCATCATTCCACCTTCATTCTCATTCTCATTCCACCCTCATTCCATTAATGATATAAAATTGCTGGCAATCCAGTGTTAATATCATTTACTATAAATGGTGGTGGGAAAACAGCAGATGTTTCCCACAAATTTGGGTTTAATGGATCTAAGTGAACATACCAAATGGCATTGTTTAAGTTACAGTAATATGACTTTCTATTCTCGCCGGTTGATTGTAATATATATGATCCAGCAGTACCAGAAATTCCTATTTCCTGAGATGTTTTAAGTCCAATACCAATTGGTAACAGTTGTAAATGTTTTTCGATATGAAATTGAAAAGATCGAGTATATTTATCTATTTTGCTGTATGTCTTTGATTTAATAAATACACTATGTCTAATGTATTGACCATTGCTGGTATTAAGTGCGTCGTAATTTGACATGCTTAATTTTCGAAGTGTATTTCTATGCCCAGTTTGTACAACAACAGTAACTATTACATGACCTTTATTGTAAAAAATGGTTGATGTAGTTCTGGGACATGTGACATTTGAAATTCTTTTGGGCATTATATATTATCATGAAAATATAAATAATATACTATAATATAGCAATGAATCGTTGGACAAAATACTTACAAGGAGAAGGTAGAGATCGTTATATAAAAAAATATTGCGATGTTTTGAAAGGATACAATTATAGTGATAAGCATACAATAACTCAAACTCAACTGTATGCTAAAAATAAATATGGTGATAGCAAATGGAAATGGGCACTGTTTTATCATACATTAACTTATATGCTTCAACAAGAACAAAGTGCTATTGATATAGGCGATTTAGAAGATTTATTTATTGATTATAAAATACATCCAGAATTTAATAGTGTGTCAACAATAAGAAAAAATTGGAAAAAATTAATGCTGTTTTTTGACAATTCAGAGATATGTTTATTGCGACAATGTGCTTATATTTCTGGGTTTTTTGAATAATTGTTATTCGCAAAATGTAGCAATTGATATTCTTTGTTTACATGGCGTTTTTGATCGAGGAACTCCATGTAATTGTTCTCCAAAAATAACGACATCTCCATTGTTTAATGTGATTGATTTATTTACAATGGTTAAAATTCGTGAAGCACCCAATGATAGAACTAATTGATTTGTGCCCATATGTTTATGATTTGGCTTCAATATGGAACATATCTCCATTTTCATATAAATTCAAATAAAATCCAACCACATTGCCTACGTTATGTTTGCGTAAAGGCGCTTCAATATATTGATATAGTTCATCAAATAATAAATCACCTATCGAAACCATACATGCTTTTCTGGTTGTTTTGCCAAATCGTGTTTTTTATGCCTTCACCCCAAATGACATTTTCGAGCAGGTGATTAAATAAATATGTTGCTACTTCTTGATCCAAATGATTACGAATAACAATTTCAGTTTGTTTTAAAGGAATATTTTCAATCAATTGATATCCTTCGGTCATTTGTAAAAATATTTCCATTTTAATGTAATGTAATGTAGTGTAATAATCAAAGTAATATTTCCGGAATCAATTTTTCCGATCTAAATCATACAATCATTTTTGGATGGCTTGATTTTAATTAATTTTTTTGATCCAGATAGAACAAAAGAATCATCTTCGCCACAATCTATATCATCATCATTCCCATCATCATCATTCCTATTTTCATTTTCACCATTCGATTTAGGAACAATAGCCGTTGATTCATCTATTTTTAATATATGTTTTGACACATGATCTAATTCCTTGATGTTGTCAATATTCAAATTGATATCATATGCGGTATATCCTTCACTATGATATAATTTTAGTCTGGTCTTGCCCTGTTTAACAAAATTTCCACAGTGATCGACAATATCCACCACAACTGGATTAATTTGATGAAATTTACGCAATATACGTCCAATTGCTTGTTCAACATCACTCACAGGTGAAGCAATAATTTCAGTGTTCAAATCTGGTATATCTAAACCTTCCGCGGCAATGTTATGTGTTCCTAAAATTACATCACATTTTGATGTTGCTTCCAACATGGCTTTATGTACTGCTTTATTTTGACCTTTTTTGCCAATATAAAATCCAAATGTCATGGGATTCCCATCCCATCGTTTAATTTTCTTTGCTTCTAACATTTGAAATAGATCATGAAGTTGTTTTAATCGTCCACTTAGTACCAAAATTTTTCGTTGTTCAGTCATTAATACTTTAATACATTCCACAATTAGCGCATTTCTATTAACATTGCCAGACAAATTAGTTAACATTTGACTGGTATTTTTGATACCATTTGCCATCAAAATAGTTTGATATGACGGATCACTACTGGTTAAAATGAATCGTTTAACTACAATTTTATTCGATCCACTACGTTTTTCACTATGACACAGAGGCCCTAAGTGTGCGTGAACAACAAATGACAATCCATCTTTTCGGATAGGAGTCGCTGATAATCCCAGCATTACTGGTGATGCTACTTTAAATAGCGATTTCGAGAACATTTCTGATCCTAAATGATGACATTCATCAATAATAGTCATATGAAAATCATCAAATATGGATTTATCATATTCTTTTTTGGAAATTGAATGAACCATTCCAACAACAAAATCCTTGTCCACTACATCAACCCGATCTTGCTGAATAATACCAATGCGCGCCATATTGTTAGTGAATTTTGATATAGCACTAATCCATTGATCCATTAAACATTCTTTATTTACTATAACTAATGTTTTTCCACCCATATCAATAGCAAGACGAATTGCTAATGCGGTTTTACCATATCCACAAGGCAATGATAGTACACCACCACCTAATTCAGTTAAAGATTTAAGAGCAGAAGCATATCCATTGTGTTGGTGTGGTAGTAAATCGTAGATAAATTTAATGTCATTCATTGCTGTACCTGCTTTTAGTTTATTTGCTTTAAATGGAAAATGACGTAACAGTTCGGAATTGTTAATTGCCCAAAATCGAGGTAGAAAAAAATAATTTGGACTCTGTTGATAAATAATAAATTCTGGTTCTTTGGAACTGCCTTTATAAGCATCTAAAACAATAGGTTTAGCAGTTAATTCTTTGACGATTTTCTGAACAATTTGCGGACTACATTCGGATTTTTTAACAATAAATCCTTGTTTGGAAAGTGTTCCTGATAAAGATTCTTCTTTGGATTTTATGTTTTTCTTAATTAATATAGGAACTGTTTTGGGTTTGGTAACTATTACACGACTCATTCTTATTCTTAATCATAAGATTCTTATTCTTAATATTTAAACATTCAATAATTACAAATGTTACGATTAATATATATATTATTTATTTTAATTCTCCGAGTAGTAAAATAAATCATCACTGGCGATTTCTGGTAATAAACCATGTTTGATGTCACCATTTCTAACCAGATATCTTCCACATGTACATACTTGTGTTTGGCGATCCATAGTTGATGTGATACCCCCTGAATTACCACAATCGCATACCAATTCTGGAACATCAAGCATCAATTCAGACACAATTTTGCCATTCACCATCATCACTCGTCCACATGAACATTTTTGATTCTCGTTATATTTTCCAGAATATTCCATTTCATGATCACATAAATAACTACATGTCAATTTAGGATAAGATTTTAATCGACGAGGTTTTACAATTTCATCACCAAAATTAACATAGGGCAGTTTCAAATCAGTTCCAGATGCTGTTTTTAAATTGGACTTTGATTTTTGATGTAACAAGACCATTGCTCGTGACAAATTCCATATTAATCGTATATGTTCAGGCTGTATTTGTTTATTGAAAGTCATGTTGAATGTAAAATTATCACATCGGTTTTTTGAAAAACTATTCATCAGTCCTTGATTGTTTATTGGTACATACACAAAATTATCATTGATTAAAGTTGTACATGTCTTCAATAAAATTGTATCATAATCCATTATTAAAATTCCATTGAGATAAACTTGAAGTGAAATAATATTTCTTGCGTTCGCTTCTTCATTACTTACACACAAATAAAATCCATTAACACTACCATCAATTTTACTATCTTCTGTATTTACTATGAATTGAATGGAATTTTCATTAATACCGGCATTAGTATGAATATTAGACGGTTTAATTGTTTCATAATATTTAGTCAATAAACAAATATCATTTGTGTAAAAATAAGACATACAACCATATATATAACCAGTGTATACTATAATAGATTTGGAGAATATGTCATGACAGTCATTTAATTCAATAATCATTTCATGTTTAGTATCGTGGTCAAACATAGAAGAAAAAATATGTGGTAATTCACTGAGATCTAACTCGATTTCCAATGTATTATGTTCGGCATATGAATTTTTAATTTCGTTGTATTTATGGCATTGATACAAATAATATATTGGAATCGAATATGTCCAATCTCCATACTTGATAGTAAATTGATAGTCAATTAATAATGATTCTATGTCATGATTGTTAGTAAATGTGGGATTTACTGATAGAATTAATCGATGAAAACCAAATCGTTCACCAGATGAATATGTTTTTTCAAAATGATATTTAAACACATTTTCATCATTTTTGACCATTTCTGAATAAAAATGATTAGTACAAAAATCAGTGATGCTATTTAAATTAGTGAATCGATATGTAAATTTTGATTTTGCTAATAGCAAAATCAATGGATTAGACACATCAATCAGATGTCCTTTGCTATTCTTATTCTTACTTTCATTCCCATTCCCATTCCCATTTCCAAGCGCAATTTGAGTATTATTAATTATTTTAATATCTTTCCACACCATTCCAGATGAAATTCGATTACTTTGAAATCCAGCAGTTTTACACAGGCCATGTATCTTAATGTCATTAAAGTACTTAATTAAATTGACATTAATTTCATTGGTTTTCAACCACTGGCGAAACGATGTATATAGTGTTGTAACAGATACATTGACTGTTGGTGCTTTAATAACATTCGTTGAACAATATATGTTAAAAAGTGCGTCTCCTAACATAGTTAAATGATATTCTCCTATTTTAGAAATATCCACAGGAACGGTATGTTTTGAACCTGTTCCTCCGTTTATTAGTGAGTAAGTGTCAAGAACATAATCCTTGTTTTCTTCCACATATGTGGAAAATAAATCAAAAATGTTTTTCGGTGATGTAGTCGCCATAATAGTATATACATGATGTATAAATTTCTTTAAGTTAAAATTATAATCAATAATTATTATTTGTTTATTCTTTGTACAAAGAATAAACAAAGAATATGTATATGTTAATATTGGTCATACATCATCCAAAACCATTGAAATAAGTTAATAATCATTTGGTGCGGTTGTATACACGCGCATTTTTAATATATTACCGAACCGTTGTGATAGTGCGAATACATCATAATCATTAATATCATCAATTGATGCTGATTGTGAACTGACAAACTTATTGAAACTACTTTCATCTTTCATATCTTTATGTTGCTCAACTACGTAAACACATTGTTGTCCTTGTATAAATTCAACATCATCATATTCAGATTGTTCCAATCCAATTAATCGTTTTACTTTGCTAATTGTTGGGCGTTCATATAACAAGTCCATTTCCTCATCAATTAGACGATTTAAACGGCTATCTCCTCCCATTGTAGAACTACGTAATGTGTAGTCTTCTCGTACTAATCGATCATGAATTTTATTTCTGGCATCAGCATGTTTTTGTTCAGTTGTTTGATCTGTTTGATATAGCAATTGATTAAATGTTGGAATATCAATGGTAAATCCAATGTAAATACACCCAGTTGCTGACATTAATAATTGATATAAATTTCCAAAATTGTTTTAGGAATAATTATAAATCAAAAATTTTAAAGTTACAAAGATTTTGATCATAACTTTTTTTAAAAGATTTTTGATCATAACTTTTTTAAAAGATTTTTGATCATAACTTTTTTAAAAGATTTTTGATCATAACTTTTTTTAAAAGTTACTTTTCATATGATGACATAATATACAACATACTTTCATGTAATCACTTACACTTTCAATATCTCGTAACAATATGATCAATCCTGCCAATTGACTCAAATGATCCAGTGCTTGTCCTTTGTATAATCGATCATACAAATGGTCTATGTCATCTAACACATCATAGTAACATTTCCAATTATCATCATTAAATATGTGCACTAACTGATTGATGATGTCTGATGTAAATAAATGTTCTGGAAATATTTCAGCAGTAACTAACACATTATAATTCCTGAACTTATCAAGTGTTTTCATCCGTGCTTCTCGGTTGTGTTGTCTTTGTGTTAATTGGCGACATAAACGTGCTTTGTGACGTTTGTCCAGATCCTTATATTTTGCTTTTTGATTGGGTCTATTCTTTTTAATAAGAACACAAACAACATCAACAAAATTTGCGATTAAATTAGTAATGTGATGCCACATCTCTGTATTTTCATCAAATGGTATTGATGTAAACACATATTGCTTAAAATACTGTTGGAAAACACGAATCATCGTAAATTTACTTCGATAATTATTCATAGTTAGACAAACAACGACCTGTGTATCTGCTAATTTTCTTGAAACATCTGGATACATGTGATGCCATTCAGGTGATGAGAATATTTTCTGTACGACACATGTTGTAAACTGATCATGAATTACTCCTATTATATTTTCATCAAGTGACCAAAACAACGTTTTTGCTTCATCACTATGAATGTAGTCGATAATGTCTGTCATATATATATTGATGTTGAAGAAATTGAAAAATAAATCAAAGTTAAAATCATTTTTTCAAAGTCAATTCTTGAAAAAAATTGAAATATGTTTTTAATGTTTTTGTCATCCTAAACGGATTAAAATGAATTCTTGGAAACTACACGTGGCAAACGAAGTTTCTGTTAAATTTGATCATGATTCCTTAGCTAAGTTGGGTATTTATGAAAAAATAATTGCTGAAATTGATGGCAAATTTCGTGACAAAACAAATCAGTTGCCTTTCATTAAACAATACACAAGTGATCGAATTAAAGAATTAAAATGGGAACAACAATCTGATTTTTTGTATTTGGGTGGTATTATAAGCGGTATCCTATTTTTAATATTTATGTTTGTATCAATGTATGATGAGTTAAAATTTCCATGAATACCACAGCATTCACATATGTTCAGAGAAAAATTGATTTCCACTTTGCTTATAATCGCACAACAATATGAACAAATTATATTAGGTATGTCTTCACCACCACTTGATTTACAGCAATTTTCTAATTCATTTTCACCAGAAGATTTCTCAAAACTACAACATTTTGTGGATTCATTAGATCATGATTTGTTTACCACATTGCTCATTGTTGGAAATGGAGGAATTGGTAAAACAACTTTAAGCAATATAATTGCCAGTTATTTTCCATCTAAGGTTGTTATTTACAATGAATTTGATGTCACTGAAAGCACATATAATTCATATGTTCATGTCATTAAGTCTTCATGTAATCGTTCGAATATTTTGTGTTCGTTGAATAATAATTTTATTACTCTTGCTGAAAGTAATAATGATGTTGGTCTGTTGCGTCGAATCACAACAATTAATATGTTTTAATCAAAGTAACTATTAGATTTTTGGAAATTGTCAATTAAGTAAATCATGATTGTGATTAAGTACATCAATTAAAAATGTGACATTATCGATTTCATATTTTGTTGTCAATAATGTACTACACATATTATGTATATATTCTTTGGCTTCCTTAGTAGTAGAAAATGTTGGAATTACTTTTGTAGAAGATGTTGGAAGTACTTTACGAATTGGTGCTGTTGGACTAATATGTTTTGATTGTGTTTTTTTGTTGAAATTGAGGAAACTGGATAAAAAAGGATCGTCCATTTAAGAATTAATAAATTATGATAAGTTTTAAGATATATTAATCAAAATTTTTCAGGATTAACATAATGAAAATATTTTAGTATATCAAAGTATATAATGTCTTGTTATAATCAATCAACAGACCACATAAAATATAGTGATTCTGTTCAACCATGGACACCAAATAATATGTATGTATCATCCAATGATTCTTTTCAAGGAGTTTCATGTTTGCCACCACAAAAATCTAAACGTCCTGATGCCAGTTTGGATGAAAGTAATTTGAATTCAACCCCATGGTCACCAAGCATAAAACATTTGCCACCACCCATTAAGCATGGATTTAAACATAAGCAAAACATTAATCAGAATCAAAATATTAATCAGAATATTAATATCAAAGAAGGAAATATAGTTCAATTTTCAGAACCAATTATAATTTCATCTAAACTAACTGGTGGTATATTACAACGGCAAGAATTATCATCATCGCTACGATTCAATAAAGAAGCAGGTAATTTAAAAGATCTTAGATTTGTTTCGGCCAGTCAAAATACAGGAAATATTTCATTTGGAGAACCATTATATTTAGTTCATGATCTACAAGAAATTGAAAAAGTGTCACTTTTGAAAGGCAAAAAATATGTTAATTACAATCCAACATTAGAAGACACCACCAGTCATAATGATAACCCCACAACTGTTTATCAATTAAAAAATTATCATCATTCAAATGATAAAAGTTATGTCCATTATGGAATACCAGTACTGTTATCACTTTACAATGATAATCCCAGTTCTTATTTAAAATTTGACCCACCCAATGGAGCAATTAAATTTATATCATCACCAGCAACAGCATCACCATTAATCTTGACTAAGGATTAATTTTGGGGTGTTTAGATGGATGAGTAATATAATATGCTACTGCTGGTTGATTGTCTTGAATTACTCGATATATTCTTTGTATTATAGTACATAGAGAATCTAAATTAATTGTCGATGTTGTGGTAAAAGGATCTATTTTTTTACAAGTATAATCTACACACACATGATATGCTTCTAAATATGATAAATCATATTCAGGTGGATCTCGCACTGTTCCTTTTTCATTGTATGTTTGTAATGTTCCTTGAATATCATAATTCAACATTTCAATTGGCGATCCGCGAGCATCAAACACCAAATTAATGAACTTACCTAAGTCATAATACTTTCGAGTAATACTTGGAAATGCTCCATAATTAGTGTATGATGATGACAATAAAAAGGTATATGGAATACCAGAAATTCCAGATGTAGGATCGGATGACACTTTTTCAAAATAAGAAAATATGCGTTTTCCTGTCCCATGAAT
>Ga0302280_1001247_pt1 | contig 21283 bp, 18 predicted proteins | sample III_Fen_E1_1_FD_198771 | JGI IMG/M metagenome (GOLD analysis project Ga0302280, IMG submission 198771) | Peat permafrost microbial communities from Stordalen Mire near Abisko, Sweden - III_Fen_E1_1 | ecosystem: Environmental > Terrestrial > Soil > Wetlands > Permafrost | place: Sweden: Abisko... | reverse complement strand
CAGCAGCCATCGGTATCGGCATTGACGTAGAAGAGCCTATGGGCAATATGGTCATAGATATTGGCGGCGGTACTACTGATATTGCCGTGATAGCGCTGGCAGGCATTGTATGCGACCAGAGTATCCGCATTGCGGGTGATGAATTTACCAGCGATATAGTTGAATATATGCGCCGCGAGCACAACATCCTGGTAGGGGAGCGGTCGGCTGAAAGAATAAAGATAGAAGTTGGCGCAGCATTGCCTGAACTTGATAACCCACCGCCTGACTACGCGGTAAATGGCCGTGACTTAATGACAGGTATCCCGAAATCTATAACTGTCACATATTCAGAGATTGCGGGGGCTTTGGATAAATCAATTATTAAGATAGAAGAAGCTATATTGAAAGCGTTGGAAATAACACCTCCTGAACTTTCAGCAGATATTTACCAGACAGGGTTGTACCTGACCGGCGGCGGTGCGCTTCTTCGCGGGCTCGACAAACGTATCTCCAACAAAACAAAACTCCCGGTCTATATAGCGGAAGACCCGCTGAAAGCCGTGGTGCGCGGCACCGGCATAGCCCTGAAGAATTTAAACAAGTATAAGCATATAATGACCTAATAATGCTAAATGATTAATTTTCAATGTTTAATGAAAGTGGGTAAATTGAAAAATATCGGGTGTTATATGAAAAAGCTTCTTCACATCTATGGTTCATGGGTTTCATTTAGCATTAAACATTAAACATTCAACATTCTTCTTAGAAGATGAGGAGCATTTTTGTTTTTTTAGGCAGGTATTACCGCTACTTTCTTTTTGTGATATTAGAAGTTGTAAGCATTATCCTTGTCATCAATAACAATAAATTCCAGAACGCATCTTTTTTCAACCTCAGTACCGAATTATCTGGAAACGCTTTCCAGGTTTACAATAATGTAGACACTTATTTTCACCTCAAAATAGTGAATGACAGCCTCCTTGCTGAAAATGTGAGGCTGCACGGACAACTAAAGGCCTCTAAATACCCGGATACAGCGCATGTAAAGCAAATCAATGATACTATTTTTAAACAAAAATACTCTTATGTTCCTGCCGAAGTAGTAAATAACTCGATCACCGAAAGGAATAATTATTTGACTATTGCCATAGGCCAGTCTAAAGGCGTAACGCATGATATGGGGGTGATAACCACATCCGGGATAGTAGGGATAACGCAAAATGTATCAGCGCACTATGCCAGCGTGATGTCTGTACTTCATGCCGATTTCCAGGTAAATGCGGAAATACTGGAGATAAAGGAAATTAGCGGTTCCGTAATATGGGATAAAGACGATAAACCCGGCGAAGCTACCCTCATCAATGTGCCGGTACAGGTAAAAGTAGCTATTGGCCAGCATGTGGTAACAGGCCCTTATTCAGCGCTTTTCCCGCAGGGCATAGCCATCGGTACGATAAAAGACTTTAAAATTATCCCGGGGAAATCATTCTATATGATAAAGTTAGCCCTCTCTACAGATATGCGGAATGTGAGGCAGGTTTATGTGGTGAGCAATATACAGAAAGCCGAACAGGAATCGGTAGAAAAAAAGAAGAACGAATAATGCAGCAGGCCCTCAGGTACATATTAATTTTTATCGCGCTGCTGCTTCTGCAGGTATTCCTGTTCAACAACATTTACTTTTTTGTCGTTGCACAGCCATTTATTTTCTTTTACTTTATATTGTTGTTGCCATCTATGCCATACTGGGCCATGCTGCTGGCGGGGTTCTTTACAGGACTGGCGATAGATATATTCTCCGGTACACCGGGTGTGAACGCGGCAGCCTGCACAGCGCTTGCCTTTGCCCGCGACCCCTTTGTGAGGGCGATGAAGCGCTCGGAGCCAGACCAGGCTTATTCAGCGTCGCTAACATACCTGGGTTTTGGGCGGTTCTTTTTTTATTTGTTCGTTGTCGCACTTTACTATCAGTTAGTCAGGCAGTTTCTTATTATTTTTTCATTCAAAGAAATAAGTTTTACCCTCATCCGCGTGGTGGCCAATACCCTGCTTTCCGTTTTATTTATCTATTCTTTTGAGGTGATATTCTTTTACAGGAATACTGGGAAGGATTAAGGGAACCTCTCGCAAAGACGCCAAGCCGCAAAAAGATTAAACGCAAAGTTGCAAAGTGAAGCGCAAAGGGCGCAAGGAAGAAGGCGCGGTATTGCAGCGCCTGATGAAAAGCGCTATTGTAGCGGCGAAGTTTATTGAACGCGCTGCACGCGCACCAGCTAAGGGCTTTTATATTATTTTTATTGAACCATCAGTTTAGCATTGAATACATTGCTCCCCGAATGTATGGTGAGCAGGTATGCGCCACTCCTCATGTTATAGTCATTGGCATTGATGGTAAATTCATTTTTACCGGTAGTAAATGAAGTAATACTATGCCCTAAAATATCAGACAGGCTGACCTCCAATTGCTGTAAGTTGTTACCCCGGATTTGGATATTGAATGTGTTTTGGGATGGGTTAGGGTAGATGTATATGCCATCGCCAACCGAATTATCTATTTCTATACCGGAATACATATAATTGTATGGCGCGGAGGTGGCGCTGCAACCATTCGTATCAGTTGTAGTAACTGTATATGAACCTGATACTACATCTATATATTTGTGAAAGGTAACGCCTAAAATGAGGTTGCTATCGAGGTACCACTGATTGCCTGATACCGAACTCGAAATAAGCGTATCGCCATTTTGGCTGATAACCGGCACAGGGGGCAGGGGATAAACGGCCACCGAAATTGGGCCCGCCACTTTACTGCAACCATAATTATTGGTAATATTTACACTATACTTGCCTGAATCATAAGTAGTATAAGAATATGCCGTAGCGCCGGGGATATTCTTATCATTTTTCAGCCACTGGTAGGTATAGGTGTAGTTATTACTATCTGATGATAATAAAATAGCGCTGTCTCCCTGGCAAAATGCCGGGATGCCAAACGTCAAAATAGCTATATTCCCCACATTATACATTGCAATATTTTGGGAAGCCGACATATTCACGCACCCGATGGGATTAGTTACCTGCACTGAATAATTACCTGGATTTGTAACATTATACCTGATACTTGTATCCCCTGTAAGTATTGAACCGCCGCTATACCATTGATAGGTACACCCAGCCACAGAATCAGCTTTTAGTATAGGGGAGCAACTGTCATGATTGGTAAAACTGGCTTTTGGAGGCAATGAAATTGAAACATGAACGGATGAGGATTTATAAATGCAGCCGGAACCCTCATCCACTTTCACACTAAAATTTCCTGAATCTCTTGCGATATGGGTTGCTCCGGTGGCATTATAGATATCAACATTATTCCGGAGCCATTGGTAAGTGAAATAAGTGTTTTTAGACGCGCGGAGAATGATGCTATCCCCTATACAAAAAGAGGCTTTGCCAGAAGGAGTAATAGTCACAGGGACAATGCCTCCTACAAGTATATCGCTGATAGGGGACATGGAAGAACAGCCTGTAGAATTAGTTAATTGCACCGAATAGTTGCCCGATATACGCGGTATGTAGTCAATGCCTGTATCTCCGAATAGCGCGGTGTCATTTCTGTACCACAGGTAAGAGCAGCCCTGCACAGAATCTGCTGTAAGGACAGGCGCAGATGCACAACTGTCATTATTGTAGGTGAATGCCGCATGTGGGGCGTGTATAGTTGTAATATATACATAAGGCGCTTTTTGACTGCAACCAGAAGAAGAATTGATTATTACTGAAACCCTGTATGGGATTTTTACAGCATAAGTAGAGGATTTACCGTTATAAACTGTGTTGCCATTAACCTGCCAGTTATAAATATAATTATAACCCTTGGGCGCGTTCAGAACGAGGCTATCACCGCTACAAAAAACAGTACTTCCTGTATAAGTAATATAAGCCGAATCAAGGTATTGCACATAAAAATTTTGTGGAGCAGATCTAAAAGTATCGCCGCATGAATTGGTAAACAAAACACTGTATTTTCCTGGCGATTTGGGAAAAAATGTTTGGCCGGTAGCGCCTGCCATAGTTGAATCGTTCTTATACCACTGATATGTATATCCATCACTCGCAGTAAAAAGCGGAGAACATGTATCACCATTGAAAGTAAGAACGGGCTTATTGTTCGAAAAAAATATAGTATTTGACTTATAACCACACCCGTTTCGATCCCAAATATTTACATAATACCAACCTGTGTCCTTTGCTACATAAGAACTGCTATTGGCCCCCCAGATGTATCCGTTGTAGAAATACCAATAATAATAAAGGTTAGTGTCATTTGGAAAGGCTTGTAGTTTAATACTATCGCCAAAGCAAGCGGATGATTTGATGTATGCAGTATCAAATATATATTTTTGTGGTGATAATATTTTGTTTCCACAGCTGTTGTAATATTGAACGGCATAATTACCTGATAAATTCGCTATATATTGAAGCCCGGCGGCGCCTGAAATAGCAGTATCGTTCAGATACCATTGGCAGGAAAAACCATTAACAGAATCTGCCAATAATGTTTTTGGACATAGAACTGTAAAATTAAAAGTATTTACCGGGGCGAAAAAATCCACGGCAGAGCAACTTCCATTATATACTTTTACTTCATAAAATCCGGAGCCGGATGGCAATAAAGTATCAGTTGTGGCGCCGGAAAGCAATGTGTCATTTCTAAACCACTGATAAGTATATCCGGAACCTTTAGGGGTAGATAATATAAAAGGCGTTTTGCCACAACTTGCACGGAGGGATATCTTAGCAATGGGGGAATTACATTCATCAATTGCTGCAAGGAAATCCCCCCCACCGGAATCTACAAGGGTATTGGCGCCAAAGTATGAAATAGTAGATCCTACAGTCCCAACAAGTCTTATATCCCCGGTATTATTAATAAGAAACTGGTTTCCGGCATCATATGCTATGCCTCCGGCATTTATCGCCCATTGTGCAGTTCCTCCGGTGTCATACTTAACTACAAATACATCCTGGTCATAACTATTGGAATTAATCCGGTAACCATTGCTAAACAGTGTATCCTTACCAAAAATATCTGAACCATAAAACGAGCCAGTAATATAAGGGTTACCTTGTTTGTCCAACAATAAATTATTATAGGAGTCTCCGCCTCCGCCATCTGAAGAGGTTTGCACCCAATCAATGTTTCCGGATGAATTCAATTTAAACAAAAATGTACTGCCGTAATTTACTTGTTTGCCAAACATGGTATCATAAGAAGAAGAATAATAATAATAATATGGTTTGCCAGTAAAATATAGATTCCCTGAGTTATCTGCACTTAAAGCGCTTATTATACTTTCATTATCATCAGTTTTGTCCGCCCACTTTACATTACTATTTTTATCACATTTAATTATACCAATTTCGACTGGGGCATTGGAACTATTAGCATCTCCGCTCAGGTACGTACTTTCAAAATACATCCCATAATCAGCATCATATTGAAAAACGAAATATAAATTTCCAGCGGCGTCATTAGCCATATTCACAATACCTTCAGGATAATTAGAATAATTACTCCAATAATTATAACCTTGGCCGAAATCTTCGTTAATAGTCCATAAAACTTTACCATTATTATTATACCGGTATTATTATACCGGACTATTGAACCCAAGGATTCCGAACCGTAGACGTCAACGTATTGTACACTAACAACCGTATTACCTGCGCTATCAACCAGGATACCTGGTGTATAAGGCCCAAAACCATAAGAGGAAGAATTTTCATCATCCTCTACTATTTTAGCCCATTTATAATTACCTGAAGTGTCGAAGTGAGCGATATATGAGTTATAATCATAACTGTTATTATTATAATAGATACTATCCTTACCAAAATAAATATAATTGCCCATACGATTTCCGTTATAGTCATCAACCAGGCCAACAAGGCTAATACCACCATTTTTGTCTAAAGCAATCGTAGGAATATCAAAATCTGTACCCCCGGTACCTATTGTTTTCGCCCAGTGAAAATTGCCGGAAGTGTCAAAGCACGCCAGATAATAAAAATAATAATATTGGGTATAGATACTATCTATCCCAAAATAATTCCAGCCGCTATCCAGATATCCTAAGACATATATCCTGCCACTATTGTTCATAATAGATAGATAAGGATAAGGGCAGAAAGCAAGCCTTGTCGACAAACGGGTTCCACCCGGGCTTATTTTTTCATAAGAAACTCCTACTGAATAGCAGCTAATGATAAAAGTGTTTCCTGTGCTATCAAGGAAAGAGCTATTATAAGTAGGGGTTGTGAAAGAAGAGCTTATAGAATCCGCCCACTGCCAGTTGCCTGTCTGTGCATTGCTTTGTTTTGGGATAACAAAGGCCGTGAAAAATAAAAGGGCAAAACATAGCCGTTTCATAGCCGGTGAGTATTTTTAGTTCTAAGATAAGCCAAAGATAGGGAAAATAATTATTAATTTTCGAATTAGCAGAATTGAATGTTCTTTCATTTGGAGATATGGGAAAGAATACGTATATTAGTGGTGGGTATTTTTGAAAATGATACCAAGAACGCTTCTGAAAGCGTGAAGGCTCCTGAAAAACGAAAAGTGAAAAATGAAAAAATCCCTCTAACAAATGAAACTGGCCTCTAATTTTTTAAAAACGCTTGCAGAAAAGTTGATTTAAACGCATCTGGCCTCTAATTTTAAAAAAAAGCTCAATTTCCCTCTATTATAGAGGGAAATTAAAATGAAAAACAAATAACGCTTCTGAAAGCGTGATGGAGTTTGAAGAATGAAAAAACACAGGCTTCCCGCTATATTTCCACTACTTTAGTGGGGAACCATATTCAAATTTATTATAATCAGGCACTTATGTTTTTAAATGTATATTTTACAGGCCAGTTTGCCGGAAAGGGAGTTTTGTGGTTTAAGCGCGTAAGATTTTTATCCCCTCTTCAGTTCAAAAACGGTGATCTCGGGCATAATGCCTACCCTGCCCGGATAGCCGATAAAGCCAAGCCCGCGGTTGACGTAGAGGTAGCGGTTATTGTCCTTATACAGGCCGGCCCACTCATGGTAAATATACTGTACGGGGCTCCATTTGAACCAGTTGAAGTCTACGCCAAACTGCATACCGTGCGTATGCCCGGCAAGGGTAAGGTCGGCTTTCACGGGGTAATGTACTACTTCGGCCTTCCAGTGTGTGGGGTCGTGGCTCATGAGGATGTTAAAAGGCGTATTTTCAAGCCCTGTGAGGGTTTTTTTGAGGTCGCCGTATTTGGTGAAGCGGGCTACGGCGCTCCAATTTTCAGAGCCGGCCAGGCCAATCGTCTCACCGTCTTTATGGATAAGGCGGTTTTCATTCCGCAGCAGTTCCCAGCCAAGCTGCTTGTGCAACTGAATGAGGTCCTGCCAGTTCTTCGCCTTGGCTTCGTCACTTTCCCACTCGTGGTAGTCGCCGTAGTCGTGGTTGCCGGTAGAGGAAAAGACGCCCATCGGCGCCTTAACCTTTTTCAGCGTATCTATAAAAGGGTATGCCTCTTCGGTCATGCTGTTCACAATGTCGCCGGTAAAGAGGATGAGGTCGGCTTTTTCGGCCATTATCATCTCCACGGCATGCTCCATGGGCGGCACACCGGAAAAGCTGCCCGTGTGTATGTCAGATATTTGCAGTACGCGGAGGCCGTCAAAAGATTTGGGAAGGTTGGCGAAATAAAGGCGCTGCCTGCGCACCCTGTATCGGTATGGCCCGCGAATAAGGCCGTAAGCAAGGCTGGAAAACGGGATGGCGGCGATAATGAGTGCGGCAGAACTCAGGAAGACACTGCGGCTGATCGTTTGGTCGCCTGGTTCTGTCGGAATGGTTTTGGGGCCGGACAATTTCATCACTACCCATCTGCCAAGCCGAATGATATCATCGATGAGCAAAAAGGGGAGGATGAGTACTTTAGAGATGTAAACGATCATGATGGAGACGGACAGGTAGGTACGGAAGGTTTTGGGCCAGGCAGAGAATTTGTAAACGTAACCTGCTGCAATAGTGAGTATAGAAATAAAAGTAATGAGCCAGAAAATGAAATATATCCACCTTTTAACATTGTCGGAACTACCGGAAGTGACGGTTTTTACAGCCTGGAAGACATACAGGTCGATGATAGTAATTATCAATATGAGGATCAGTGGCATCGTTGAAAAAAATCTCATTAATTTTGAATGTTTGCGCGTTTAATTTTTAAAAATTGGAAACAAAGTGCAAATAACAGTATTCTTAGAACCATATAGACGGATAGAAAGTGGAAATATGCTAAAAATGAATTTAATACTAAATAAGGATTATAAAGAATTATAGATAAGTTTAACAATGTTTACAACATCGAGTAACAAACATAACGGTAAACGTGACAAATGCTAACAGTATTAAACTTTTTTGTTTACATTTGTATCTAAACTTTAAGCTTGTTTTAATGTTTCTCAATAAAGCTAAGTTGGTTAAAGTGAATTGTTGATTGATTATATTAAACTAAATATAAATAAGTAAGTTAGCAAATGAAAGAGGTTCTAATAGCCGGTGGAAGTGGATTGATCGGTAGCAGGCTCAGTGAAATACTGCTAAAAGCGGGTTATAATGTTTCCATACTGACCCGTGGAAAACTAATAACACCTGTAAATAACATAAAACAATATGCCTGGGACTCCGAAAATGGAATATTGCCCAATGAAGCTATCCTAAATGCTGACTATGTGGTGAACCTTGCCGGGGCAACCATCGGGAAGCGCTGGACTAAGGCTTATAAGCAGGAATTGATTGACAGCAGGGTAAAACCTACACAGCTGATTGTAGAAAAGCTAAACACCTTGCCTCATCATGTTATGTCGCTATTAAATATATCTGCAATAGGATATTATGGCAATAATTCAGATCATATATTTGACGAGAAAAGCCCGTCTAACAATGAGTTCATATCCAAAATATGCCAGGAATGGGAACGGGCGGCAGAGCAACTCGAACGGTATAAGGCTAAACTTTTTATCCTCCGGATCGCTACAGTGGTTTCTGAAAGGGGAGGGGCAGTACCACAAATGGCCATACCGGTGAAGCTATTTGCGGGTTCAGGGCTTGGTAGTGGCCAGCAGAGCTTTCCATGGGTACATATTGATGATCTGTGCCATGCGATCTTCTGGTGTATGGAAAATCCCGGTAAAGCAGACATATATAATGTGGCCAGCCCGGAAACAACTACCAATATAGAGTTCGTAAAGGCTATCGCAAAGCATTTTAAGAGGCCAGTATTTATGCCAAATGTGCCAGGATGGGCTTTAAAGCTGATTTTAGGAGAGTTTGCCGATTCAATTATAGGAAGCATAAAAGTGAGTTCAGCTAAGATACAGGATTCAGGGTTCAGGTTTAAATTCCCGGAAATAATTGACGCTATTGAAGATATATATAGGAGAAATGTGTAACAGTGAAGGTTTTGATGGTTGTTACAGGAGTAAATTAATCTAAAATATACTTTAAGTTATATTTGCTAAATGATAAATAATCAAAGTTTTATATATCTATAAAATATCAAGTTTTAAAGCTTCTAACAAGTAATTTAAAGACGAAAACCATGTTTATCGGTAACATTGTAAACAAAGCGTTTGTTTAATAATGTTAATAGAATAAAATTAATATGATGTTTACATTTGTGCTATTTAAGTTTGTTAACTTTGTAGCGAAATGGATACAATTAACCAAAGATTGATACAGGTGATGGAGCATTTCAATTTATCTCCTTCATCTTTCGCCGCAAAGCTTGATATTAACCGATCATCAATGAGCCATATAGTTAGTAGCAGAAACAAACCCGGCCTGGAGATCATTCAGAAGCTACTTAGCGCTTTCCCAGCTATAAATTCTTTATGGCTTCTTATTGGATCGGGAGAAATGCTTGAAGGTAATGCACGGATTATAGAAAGGCCGTCTTTGTTTAAAAATGAAGCGGAACGAAATACAGAAAAAGCTAATCAGGAAACGAAGCCAAAAAAGGAATTAGATTTATTGGACACAATAAAAAACGTTTATACAGAGCTGGAGAAAAAAAATAACCTAAGCGAAGCAACTATTCCAAAATCCGTGAAGCGAATTACCCTTTATTATGATAATGGTAGTTTTGAAGATTTCTATTCTGAAAGCAAATAAGTTTAATTATAAACCTTTAAAAGTCAATTAGTAGCTATTTTTATTTGTTACATAATTTATATTATGTTAAATTTACGGATCGAATAAAAGGGAAGGTTTTTAGAGCCCATCCCTTTTATGTTTATTCTGCTTTTAACCTGGCCCTGTAGTCCTGCGACTTTTTTAAGTCTCCAAGTTTTGCATATATTGTACTTAATGATTCTAAGATCGCCTTATGGTTATCTAAATCGTTTTTATTGGGATTACCTTTATAGATATCATCACCTTTTTCCAGATATGGTATTGCATTTTGCCACAATGCTTTTGCGTCACTTTCTAATTTCTCAATCTTGTTTAAATCAGTTTCGTTCAGTGATTTATTATAAATTACAGCTCCCTCATTAAAGTATTCAAGCCCAATAGAATAATTTACCCCAAAATTATTTGGATTTATATCGTAAGCCTTCTTAAACATATCCTTAGCATCGTCGGTCATGCCCATTTTGCTGTAAGCCCCACCTATTGCCACATATATGGTTGCATTTTTAGGATCAAGCGTAATTGCCTGTTTTCCGGTTTCCACGGCTTCTTTTGGTTTGCCTTCGCCTAAGTATATGTTTAATTTGTCAATAACAAGGTTGGTGTTTTTCTTGCATGAGTTTATCCCCTTTTCCAGCGTTTCAAGTGCCTTGACAGTATCCTTATCCCGCTCCTCAAACATTGCCATATGAACGTAAATGGCTTCATCGTCATATTTTTGGTCAATTAGTTTACCATAATTTACTTTGGCGTCAGCTATATCGCCTGTCTTTTCCTGAGAAAAGCCCAATTCTACAGTGATAAGATTAATATCAATATTATTCTGCTTTAACGTTTCAAGTATCTTATCTTTTTGTGGAGGACCCAGCAAATCAATTGCTTCTTTAAAATCAGTAAAAAAAATAATTGTAGAATCGTAATGCTTATTATTGAAAGCATTCGCGCCGGTATTAAACAAATCCGTGGTTAGGGCACTCAAATCATCCCTTATTTCAGGCATTTTATTTTTCCCATCTAGCTGAATGGCTTTTTTTAATGAGGAATAAGCTTCACCTAATGCATTTGTTGACAAGTTTTTAAACTCAGGTTTCTTTGTGTCATTCTGTTTTTTGTATATTCTTTCATATATCAGGCCCCTGTAATACCATGTTTTAGCATCATCTTTAGTGCTTTCATTCGCCACAGCCAATTCAATAGCGTCTTTCGCTTTATCCAGTTCATCATACTTAAGGTAGTTCCAGGCACTGGTTACCTTGCTGGCCTGGCCATATACTCCCCCACCGGCTAATAAAGCCATAATCATCATTAACAGTATATTCTTTCTCATATCTGGTTTTTTATAATTCATTTTGTGCAAAAAATATACTGCAAAGGTAAGCCCTTCCTTCAAAAGCCCGAAATACAATTTTATACATTTATCGGATGTTTATCAAACAATCATATAAACGAAAAAAGGTCTGAAAAGAGGCAACCACTACCCTACTTCTGTTTCCTGCAAGTCCGCAAAGAACTTACGCTCATTGAGGTAATAGAAATTACCTTTGGCCAATACATTAACGACGAGGTGCTCAATAGAAATGGGTTCCATGTCGGCAAGGTCAGCTATATTAGAATGCCGTATATCATGCCCGTCAAATATCAGGATAAGCCCTGAACCAATAGCTTCCATCTCGTTACCGTTCTTAATGACAACACCGGTATCTTCGCCAAGGCCGATACCTATACAGGACGGATTTGTAGCCACGGCCTGTGCCAGCCTGCCAAATCTGCCCCGCGTAACGAAATGTGAATCAATTATTACATCCTGAATAAAACCAAGCCCGGTTGTGATCTTAACTTCGCCCTTTAGCAAAGCGCCAGTACTGCTACCCTGATATATCATGGTATTGCTCATAGCCATAGCGCCGGCACTGGTGCCTGCTACTACAAAATCTTCGTCAAAATAACGGTTAAGGATTATTTTCAGGAAATCAGTGCCGCCAAGTATGGTAGTCAGCCTCAGTTGATTGCCCCCGGTGAACATTACCCCATCAGCTGCTTTTACCCGTGCCGAATATTCAGGAATAAGAGCGTCTTCGCGGTTTTTGATATGTATAAGGCCAATCTTTGTGCAGCCCAGTTTTCCAAATGCCCGGATATAATTTTCTCCGACTTCTTCAGGGATGATAGAAGCTGTAGTAATGACTTCTATAAGGGAATCAACCCCTTTCATCTCTGTTATTATGCGCTTCAGTATCCCAAATTCAAGGAACTGGAGGTAATTTTTAGGCTCAAAATTGGGTTCTATGGCAGTGCCTTTGTCTTCGCTGCCACCAATGGATATGAGTTTTCCTTTTGGGATCTGCATTACTCTTAATTACTAATTCGCCGCGAAATTAAACCCTTAATAAGGATAAATCAGATTAAATATTAACATTGTGTTAATATGAAGAAAATTCTCTTACCTTATTTTATCATTTACAAAATACATATCCATTTCGCCCTTGTTTTTGGCATTGATCTTACCCCTGTAAACACAGTCAAAATGGCTTTTTACCTGTTCAAATGTGGCGCCTGATATATTTATACGTCCTGGTTCCGAATTTTGCTCCATTCTGGCGGCCACATTTACAGTGTCGCCCCATATATCGTACTGAAATTTATGCTTGCCGACTACCCCCGCCACCAACGGTCCGGTATGTAACCCAACACGCACATTAAATGAATGACCGCTTTTCTCACTTTCTATGAACTTCATTATATCCATGGCGGCCCGGAGTACATCTACTGGGTTAGTTTCATTGATTAATGGCAATCCGCCTACACACATATATGAGTCACCAATAGTTTTTATTTTTTCAATGCCGTAACCCTGTATTATATCATCAAAGGCGCTGAAATAGTCGTCAATCCTTTTTACCAGTTCCTCGGCTTTCATCCTCTCAGCGATCCCGGTAAAGCCAACAAAATCAGTAAACATCACAGTTACGCTATCATATCTCCTGCTTTTTGTATAGCCTTCCCTGAGCAGTTCAGATGCAGTTGCTTCAGGCAATATATTCAATAGCAAGGTCTCATATTTCTTCTTTTCTTCTTCAATCACATGGTTTTGAAGAACTATCTCATCATGGCTGGCTTTCAGTTCCACATTCCGTAGCCGGTAGATCTCATTATCCCGCTCCTTTACTTCGAGCTGCCTTTGCATATCTGCCTGCTCTCTATCTTTTTCCGCGTTATACAGTTCCTGTTCTTTATTAATCAACAAATTGACTGTACGTTGATATGCCGCAGTTAACAATAAACCCCACATCGACATAATCAGGAAACTGGCGATAAAGTTGGAATAATAAAACCTATTCATAATGGTATTACCCAAGTTGAATATTGGAGGAAGGCCTTTTACGTAAATATCAAGGTATAAATAACTAAGCAGCATAGAGGCCACAATAGATGCTTTTAAAACCCAGCTCCCTTTATGCTTTAAAAAAGGGAAAACTGCTATTACGGGGAGGTAATACTGAAATCCGGCTCCCCACCCTAATAAGCGAGTTGCTATCACCGCATGGCCTATTACTTCTGCGCCCCCTAAAAACAGCCCTGCGAAATGATGACCTTTCCGGTTGAATATAATAGTAACGGCATAAAAACTTATACCTGCTAACTGTATCCACATCATGGTATATTGCCCGATAAGGTAAAATACCACCATCCATAAAGCATGCACCATCCAGGCAAGGGTATATGCAACGTTTGATATAGTATAAAACCAGTAATTCTCTAATTTTATATCTGGAGGGGCTGTATCAAAATGGTCATACAGGCGATTGAATTGCCTGATGATAAATTTTTTGCTGAGAAAAGCATCCTGTTGCATTTGGTTTCAAATATAATGCAAGTTTGGAAAATGAATAGATAAGAAGACGATATGAATGTTTCAATAACCATTAAGTTAAGACTTTTAAGATTAATCTTCATGATTTCATAAAATAAGCCTTATATTTCCCCCCTAAGTAATAAATGCAGGAAAAAGAATGAAGATTGTTGAAATAAAAGCAATGCGCGGGCCGAATTACTGGTCGGTAAGAAGGCGTAAGCTCATAGTAATGAAGTTGGATATTGAGGACCTGGAACAAAAGCCTACCAATAAGATAGACGGCTTCGCTGAAAGGCTGGAGGGCATGTTCCCTACCATGTTCGAACATCGGTGCTCACCAGGTGTAAAAGGGGGCTTTTTTTTAAGAGTGAAAGAAGGGACATGGATGGGCCATGTGGTAGAACATATAGCGCTGGAGATACAAACTCTTGCCGGAATGGAATGCGGATTTGGGCGAACAAGGGAAACTACGAAGCCGGGAGTTTACAATGTTGTATTTTCCTATATGGAAGAAAAAGTAGGGGTATATGCTGCCAAAGCAGCAGTTCGGATTGCCGAAAGCCTTGTTTCCGGCGAACCTTATAACCTTGAAGAAGATATAACTGCCATGCGTGAAATAAGGGAGCATGACAGGTTCGGGCCCAGCACAGGCTCCATAGTGGATGAGGCCAAAGCGAGGGACATTCCGTTCATAAGGTTGAACGGCGAGTCACTTGTACAGCTTGGATATGGCAAGAACCAGGTTCGTTTTCGCGCTACTATGACTGACCGCACATCTTCTATTGCTGTTGACGTCGCGAGTAATAAAGATGAAACCAAACGTATGCTCCAGGAAGCCGCTATCCCTGTGGCAAAAGGTATTTGCATATCTAAAATAGAAGAAGTAAAAGAAGCTATTGACAAAATAGGCTTTCCACTTGTTTTCAAGCCACTTGATGGAAACCATGGCCGGGGCGCTTCTATAAATGTAAAGACTGAAAAAGAAGCTAACGCTGCTTTTGACCATGCAAAACAATATTCTCGGAGGATAATTGTGGAAAAGTTCATAACAGGCTTTGATTTCAGGATATTGGTTATAGATTATAAATTCATTGCGGCTGCTTTGCGGGAACCTGCTAATGTTACGGGAGATGGCATTTCAACTATTCAGCAACTTATAGAAACAGAGAATAAAGACCCCCGTCGTGGATTTGGGCACGAAAATGTGCTGACTGAAATAAGTATTGACCGCGAAACAACAGAACAACTTGCTAAGAAAGGGTATACATTAGATTCTATTCTTCCTGAAGGAGAATTATGCTATTTGAAAGGCACTGCCAACCTCAGTACAGGTGGCACTTCCACTGATGTTACAGATATGGTTCACCCAACCAATATTTTTATTTTTGAGCGCATTTCTCGTGTTATTGGGTTGGATATATGTGGAATTGATATTATGGCCACCAACCTTAGCGAGCCTCTTGAAGACACTGGTGGCGTAGTGCTTGAAGTGAATGCCGCTCCAGGCTTCCGAATGCACCTGGCCCCTGCTAAAGGATTGCCAAGAAATGTGGCAGCCCCCGTGCTTGATATGCTTTACCCTCCCGGAAAATCTTGCCGCATACCCATTATAGCGATCACGGGCACCAACGGCAAGACTACCACCACCCGCCTGATAGCCCATATTGTCAAAAATATAGGCTACAGAGTAGGATATACCACTTCTGATGGGATATATGTTGGCAATGCCATGCTTACCAAAGGTGATACAACAGGCCCGGTCAGTGCAGAATTTATTTTGAAGGACCCTACTGTTGAATTTGCCGTACTAGAAACAGCAAGGGGTGGCATTCTAAGGGCTGGATTGGGTTTCGGCCATTGTAATGTGGCAGTAGTTACAAATATTCAAGAAGACCATATGGGTTTGTCTGATATTCATACCCTTGAAGAGATGTCGAAAGTAAAAGGTGTGGTAGTAGAAAGTGTTTGGAAAGACGGATATGCTGTTTTGAATGCTGATAACAAACATTGCGTGTCAATTGGTGAAAGGGCTTCGTGTAATGTGGCATATTTCAGTATGGACGAGCATAACCCTGTCATTGTAGATCACTGCAAAACGGGGGGAATAGCCGCTATTTATGAGAATGGGTATATTACTATTAAAAAAGGCGACTGGAAATTCAGGGTGGAGAAAGTGACAACAATACCCTTAACATTTGGGGGAAGGGTTACCTTCATGGTATATAATGTGTTGGCCGCAACACTTGCCGCATATGTTTATGGGTTCAAGATCGAAGATATACGCACCAGTCTGGAAACATTCATCCCTTCTTCGGCGCAAACGCCCGGCAGAATGAATATTTTTGATTTTAAAGACTATAAAGTGATGATCGATTTTGCACATAACGCAGATGGGTTCAGGGGGATAAAAGAGTTTCTCGCTACTATTGACTCCCCTTACAAAATAGGTATCATCACTGGTACAGGCGATCGGCGGGACAATGATATCCGCGAACTTGGCAGAATATCGTCACAGATGTTTGACCATATTATTATCCGGCAGGATAAATTCCTTCGTGGCCGGGAAGCAGATGATATTGTCAGGCTGTTGGTTGAAGGCATAAAAGAAGAAAAACCAAGCCAGTCTTATGAATATATACCTAAAGAAGTAGAAGCCCTTCGACATGCCTTTAGCATAGCGAAACCAGGCACCTTTATTACCGCCCTAAGCGATGTAATAGACAATGCCATAGATGTAGTACAGGGATATATGGATAAAGAAAGAGGGATATAACATATTGATTATAAGTTTATAAGGTCACATCCGGTTAAAAAAATGCTTATTTTTTTAACATAATTGATACTTCGTATTGTTTTTTTTATTATATTCGTAATACAAAACGCAATAAAAGACTAAAAAACAAATTAAAAGCTATGAGAAGAATCCTATCAAAGGGCAGTATGGCAGGTTATGCCGTATCCCTGTTATGTATTATTTTATGCAGTACCTCATCCTCCTTTGGGCAGCTAAAGGACGTTTATACCATTCACGCCAGCAGCCAGGGTGACGCCGGAATATCATCTATTGACAACCCAACTGGCAGTGTTGTCGGTGGCAGGACAAAGGTTGAATTTACAATTAAAAACTATGGAATAGATACTCTTAGCAGTGTGGTGATCAATTGGGAAGTAAACGGAATTGCACAGCCTTCAGATACCGTCAGCACCAATGTGCCATATGACAGCAATGCTTATGTTTCTTTTGTTTATTATTTCAGTTTCGGGGGAGTATACACAATAAAAGCATGGACATCAATGCCTAACGAAGTAGCTGACGAAAATAATAATAACGACACAAACATCTCTATAGTTACTATATATGGCTTACCGGCAGCGGCCAATGCCAGCGACCAAAATATATTTACAGGTAATAGCGTAAGTATAGGGGCTGTAAATCCTAATCCATTTACAGGCAATGTGATCATTAACTATAATTTAATCAAAAATGCCCAGGTTATTTCCGGGGTATATGATATTACTGGAAAGGAGATTCAATCCATTGGCAATGAAATGATGGGCGCCGGGGCACATACTTTGAATTTTGATGGTTCCGCTTTACCTGCGGGGATGTATTTTGTACGTTTAAAAGCTGATGGAAATATGGCAACAGAGAAAATTATAAAAGGGAACTAAAAAATATCCTTAAACCACATAATGAGGGGGTTGATGCATTTTGCATCAACCCTTTTCTTTTTAAAGGTTCGTCCGGCCATAAAACTTAACTATTCTTTTATTAATTCCCTAACATTTTATTAACGATGCCTTAACACGAATGAGCGAATTTTGTAAATTATAACGATACCTTAACAATGTCTTCAATACTGGCTACACCGCTTCCTTTGGATGGCAATCTGGAGATTGGCCAGGTAAGGCTTATTGTGCGGCTATTTCTTTTCCGGCAGGTCAGTTTTTTTCGAAATATGAACTCTGAAAAACTAAAAGCAATACTTGAGGATTTTGCAAAACCACTTTTTGACGCAAGTATCACTATACCGGAAAATATACTTGTGGAGGCAATGATAAAGGAAGGTTATCGTGCCAAAAGGATAAATGCGGCATCGCCGAATTTTGTTTTCAACCTCGACCCAAAAGCATTGAACAATCTGCAGAAAATCAGGAAAAACCTCGCTACGCACTATAATCATTTTGAGGATATATTTGCAAAGGGAAGTTTTGATGAAACCGGTAAAAGACGGGTAGTAAGACAGCAAAAGACCGGTTGAGAATTTTAGGTATGCATTATTATTGTTGGGTTTTTCTTTTTGTCCAATCGCTTTAATAAACTAACCATATTATTCTCATTCATAGCTATACAGCCTTCAGTACCGGTTTCAGCGTTTCGCCAGACATGGATAAAAATACATGAACCAAGCCCTGGGACTGGTTTTTCAGTATTATAATTTATCACTATTCCCCATTTATATAGATCATCCTGCCGGAGCATATTCTCCGCACTTCCCCAGGGCCTGGAAGGATAATTTTCGGCAGAAGCAATTTGGTTATACAATTCAGATTCCGGATCATCTATACAGAATAATTTTTCATCCGAGGGTATATAATCCATTTTCATCCAACCGGGCTTCACACCTGAATACCCAAAAACCTCACCAAGCGAATAAACCCCAACAGGTGAGCGCCCGTCGCCCTCTTTTTTTTTCGTAGCCCAACCATTTTTCCCGGCGACTGCAGAAATAACTTCAGAAACAGGCCGCCACTCCTCTTCTCCATCTTTTACAAATAATTGCAAAGTGCACTTAAAGGAATTATTCGCATGGCCTTTCACTAAAATTAATTGACTGCAAAAAGCAGGGATTTCGTTTTCCGGAAACATAGTGCGAAATTAAAGCTTGTATGCGCTTTTAAATTCTTTTTAGAAGTATTTTCAGGTAATTAAATAAATATTCGTATATTGTAACCTATTAAAATTAAATTTCCCCAAAAACAAAAAATACAAGCACACCATTGATAAAAGTCCTTTTCGTTTGCCTTGGAAATATTTGCAGGTCACCGTTGGCAAAGGCTATTTTTATGCAAAAGATTAAGGAAACTGGCCTGGATAATAGTTTTTTTGGTGACTCAGCGGGTACAAGTGGATGGCATACAGGCGATGAAGCCGATCCGCGCACCATTCAAATAGCAAAAGCAAACAATACGCCGTTTGAGCATATTGCCCGACAGGTTTCTGAGGATGATTTTTATAAGTTTGATTATATTCTTGCAATGGATAAATCTAATTATGCTAACCTTAAAACCATTGAACCGTCGGATGGATGCGCAAAGCTCTATCTTATGCGTAGCTGGGATGACGTTAACAGTGATATTGAGGTGCCAGACCCTTATTATTCAACTGGTTTAATCGAATTTCAGAGGATATATGATATATTAAACCACAGTTGTGGAAAACTTTTAGAATATATTAAAGCAAATGAACAAATTTGAAAGTATGACAAAAGGTCTTTTTTAACTAAATAAGGTGATTTCTAACCTATGTAAGGATTTTAACCAAATTTTAACAAATTAATTTTAATGATCAATTAGCTTTGTAAAAGTTTAAAAAACAATATATTAACATACTAATCAACAATACCTGTGGATATGGTGTTGATAAACTTATTTAATAATTTTGCTTACTTTCGCATTCCGATTTGATTAAAAGATGGCTAAAAGGCATAAATTTTATTTTAACCCGCACGACCTTACTTATATCAAGTACAATCCGAAAAACTCGGAAAAGTACCTGAAAGTAGGAGGATTGTTTGCCACCCTATTGTTTATAGGGATGCTTTTTTATTCTGTGCGAGCCTATCAGCAAAAAAGCCCTGAAGAAGCCAGGTATATTCAGTTGATTAATTTTTATAAGCGCCAGGTTGCTGAAATGAATAACAAGCTGGCCAATGCAAATACGGTTGTAAAGGATATAGCTGACAGAGATAAGCAAATAAGCATAATACTTGAAGGTGACAGCCTTTCTTCTTCTGAATTAAATGGCGGTATAGGTGGTACAAACAGCTATGCCGATCTTGAGGGCTTTGAAGAATCAAGCGCTATCGTTACTACACACCAAAAGCTTGACAATGTCAATGCAAAGCTTTCAGTGCTATCACAGTCTTACAAGGAATTGTTGAAACTTGCGTCAAATAAGGAACAAATGCTAAAGTGCATGCCTGCTATTCAGCCTGTATCCAATAAGAACCTCAGGGAAATAGCATCAGGTTTTGGTATGCGTATACACCCTATCTATGGTGAGCCTAAAATGCATGAAGGTATAGATTTTGCCGCACCAACAGGTACTCCTGTCTGCGCTACTGGAGATGGCGTAGTTGAAGAAACCGGCTATAGCAATGGATATGGTATGCGTATAATTATTGACCATAAATGGGGTTATGAAACCCTTTATGCGCACCTTAGTAAAAGCTTGGTGCACAATGGCCAGAAAATAAAAAGGGGCCAGATTATTGGCAAAGTGGGATCAACGGGGCTTTCAACAGGGTCGCACCTGCATTACGAAGTAATAAAAAACAGCAGGAAGATAAACCCAATAGACTATTTCCACAACGATTTGACTACGAGTGAATATGAGGCTATTGTTAAATTGGCCAACCAGTCTAAAAAATCCCTCGACTAATTAATTGCTTTATGGCTGAAGAAAAACAGCAATTAAAACTTTACTATTCCATAGGAGAAGTTGCGGATATGCTTGAGGTAAATGCTTCAAATATACGGTACTGGGAAAAGGAATTCAGTATAATAAGGCCACATAAGAATAGGCGCGGCAACAGGATTTTTACTGCTGAAGATATTGAAAACCTACGTTTTATCAGGCATCTCGTAAAGGAAAAAGGCCATACGTTGGAGGGGGCCCGGAAACTTATAAAGATGAAAACCAATCCTGAAGAAGATAGTTATAATACAATTAAAACACTCGAAAAGATAAGAGCCATGCTGGTGAATTTGAAAAACGAGATTTAACTAACCCTCAATCATTCTTTTTCAGTCGTTCACTCCTCTCAATTGAACAGTTTAACAATTTCGCAACACAGCAATTTATATTTTGTAATTTTGCACCATTAATTCTATGTGGCGTATTAGGGAATTTATTGCATATTTTATTATTAAAAGGAAAGCAAAAGCATCCTCTTTGAAAATTCGTTCAAGAAAAACCAATGGGCGCTTTCTGATTCTTTTCTCTGTGCAG
>Ga0302280_1001246_pt1 | contig 21299 bp, 16 predicted proteins | sample III_Fen_E1_1_FD_198771 | JGI IMG/M metagenome (GOLD analysis project Ga0302280, IMG submission 198771) | Peat permafrost microbial communities from Stordalen Mire near Abisko, Sweden - III_Fen_E1_1 | ecosystem: Environmental > Terrestrial > Soil > Wetlands > Permafrost | place: Sweden: Abisko... | reverse complement strand
ACGAACTGATTATTATTCCATAGTTTATGGATCTCTATGGCACGTCGGTTTTGTAAACACACTGTTCGGTTACATAATACTGTGTCGCCGAGACATCAAGATGTTAAAATCACATCTTGAAACGATCGGAGCCAGTATTTTTAATGTTCATAGTGGTATTAAGGCCCTGTCCAACCTCAAATCCACAAATACAAACGTATGCAATAAAAGTATCTACAAAAACGATTTCTCCATATCGTTTGTGAGACAAATCTGCACGTACTGCAATGTATTGTTTGGTTCTGATGTCTATGAAATAGCAAAGATCTTCGAAAAGAATGATCCCAATATTTTCGTGAGATATGGACTCGCATCTTCAGACAAAACCATCGGACGTCAATGCATGTTCAAAGCCGGATACATCTATGCCGAACTTGATAATTACAAAAAAGCCAACGAAATGTTTAAAGTCGGCCTTAGTATGTGTTATGATCATGATGGAACGTATATCGACAAACTTAAAAAGTTAGAAGAATACTACAAAATATATGATACCACTATTCTTTTCTCGATCTAAAATTTTTGTGTATATTGGAAAATCGATGGTTGTAACGTAAGAGAAAAAGATAGAATATGACCAAATTAATCATGAGTGATTAACCATGAACATTCATGCGTATGGGTCGACCGCAGGTAACCGTTCACGGCAGCGTTTCGCCAGAGCTCCGACCTGCGGTCTACCCCCGACTTGTTTTGAAACTATAGATCCGACCGCAATAGAATGGAGTAAATATATTGGGGTAGGAAGCGATAGCACGTAGTGCGCGCAACGCAGCCCCCACATATGAATGTTCATAATGAAATTACGCACATCTTATCATTTTCTTTACCTTACAACCATTGTTAAAAAATTGAAAAATCGAACAATTTGAACATCATTCTATGATAGATATATACACATCATACAACATAGAATAAAGATGGGTAATAGCTATAGCTACAGTACCTCGAATACAATACATCCCGTGGTCTGTCCTTCAGCGGTTATTATATGGACAGATACCAAAACTGGTCTTGAATACATCAGCGATCCTCAGACTGCGACAAATGCTAGTAAAATTTGTAGTAAATGCCAAATCTACGCATCTGATAATCATCTCGACGATGTTGTCGAAATCAAAGTGCTTCCGATCGATGAAGCTGCCAATGTTGATATTAATAAAAGTGAGGCCGATCTATTAGAACAAGTTTCGGTATCGCTCTATCAACAATCTTTGAAATCAGACACTATCAAAGACTATTGTAAGATCTATGGTTCTCTCTGTCATCGAGGATTTATAAATACAGTATTCGATTACGAAAATACATCTCTAATGTTGAATGTTAGATCTGATATCGAGACATTAGGATTTGATACTACTGCTATTATGGACAAGATTAGAGCTTTGGCAGAAAAGATCGTGGTATGCGATTCGGTACTACCCACATCTTTCTTGACCAAGACAATCTACAAGAACGGACACGCACCATGGTATGTTAAAGGGATCTGCGACTATTGTCAAACGATGTTCGATATCAATAGATACGATGTTGCGAAACTCTTTGAAAAAGACGACCCTAATATCTTCATCGAGTATGCTTCGACGATTTCAAATAACATAGTGAAACATCACTGCATGTTCATGGCTGGACGTATCCATGCTGAATTAAACAACTATGATGATGCATTAACGATGTTTGAAGAAGCTAACAGTCTGTTTTCGAATGAATACATCGCAGACTTTATTACGGAAGTTGAAGGCTTTAAAGAGTATTATAAGAAACATGGTACATCTATCCTCTCTTCCAACTAAAACAGCATTTGATTATGATTTTTTCAAGGAATTGACCCTTAAAAAAGTTGATTTTTAAAATGCTTGAAAAGATGGTTTGTAATACTTAAAAAATACCATATAGTTATAGTCACAGAAACACTCATCTCATCAATGAACATCGAAATCGAAAACAATGCCAATGTCAATGCCAATGACAATGCCGTACCGATGGGAGTAGCTCCTAATGTTGATGGAGGACAATTTTTTGTTAGACTTTTGTCTGGAGCTTGCTTAGCCTTCTCTCTTAATCCAGAGATGACGATCGCTCAAGTCAAAGAAGAGATCTTCAATCAACAACAAATTCCGGTTGAACAACAACGTTTAGTCTACCAAGGAAAACAACTCGACGAAAGAGATTCCGTTACCGGTGAAGAACACACCCTCGGTTACTACCAAGTCGGCGATAACGCATCTATTCATCTTGTTTTAAGACTTAGAGGTGGTATGTTGATTTAGTTCAGTCTAGTTTAGTTTATTTTTGTTCCAATGTTAGATCAACCTAATGTAACATTTGCATAATCCCAAAAAATTGAAGTTGAAACAGTGTAAGAATATATGAGACCGATATAATATACTACTAATAATCAACACTGATGATCCCACAGAACCAACGTTTGAAGAAAGAGATTCGAGATATAATATCCAACCCTCCCCCAGGGATCACGGCAGGTCCCAAAAGTGATAAAAATATTTTTGAATGGGTTGCAACGATCACAGGACCGGCAGACACCCCGTTTGAAGGTGGGATCTTTTCACTCAACATCATATTCAAAAACACATATCCTTATCGACCTCCGGTAATCACATTCATTACCCCTATCTATCATTGCAACATCAATCATAAGGGTGATATTTGTATCGATATTCTCAAAGACAACTGGTCTCCATCGTTAACGATCGACAAAGTCCTTCTATCAATATCATCCCTAATGGCATCTCCGAATCCTGATGACCCGCTCATTCCTGAGATAGCAAACCTGTACAAGAATAATAGACCAGAATACAATAGACGTGCTAAAGAACACACTCGTAAGAATGCTATCAAATAAACCCAAATAAACCCAAATAAAATCAAATAAACCAAATAAAAAAGATTGATTTTGAAAATATTAGTCAATTTATGGATAAGTAAGTGTTGTTTATCATCAATATCAGTTACAATTACGTTATGAATAGTTTTGATTTGAATCTAAAGGAGATAATGCATCGACAGCCCATAATCAATGTCGGTACTACGGGTCATGTGGCGAATGGAAAATCGACCCTAGTAAAATGTATCACATCTAAAGCAACACAACAATTTGCAAAAGAAAAAGAGCGTAACATCACCATCAGATTAGGATACGCGAATGCCAAGATATGGTGTTGTCCAAACTGTCCCGTCCCGCAAGGGTACAGTGCATCCGACTCATCAGTAATGATTAATAAATGTTCTAGATGTGATTCACAGTTAGATCTGGTAAATCATATCTCGATCGTAGACTGTCCGGGTCACAATGAACTTACATCAACCATGTTGAACGGATCGAGTGTGATGGACTACGCAATTCTTGTCGAATCGTGTAGTAACGAATCAATTCCAGCTCTTCAAACAGCAGAACATTTCACAGCTACTCAAGCAGCAGGGATACCAACAGTCATGATCATCATGAATAAGATAGATTTGGTTAAGAAGGAAAAGGCAAAAGAACAAATAACCAAGATTAAACAGTACGTTGAACAAACTGGTACTAAAACAGGACAAATCACACCAGTCATTCCGATCAGTGCAACTTTCGGATCGAACGTCGATGTTGTATGTCATTGTCTAAGTCTGTTGAAAGTTCCTTCATCTGTCAGAGATCCTAATCTATCATTTAAAATGATCGTCATTCGAAGCTTTGATATCAACAAACCCGGAATGGATATCACCAAACTACACGGAGGGGTAATTGGTGGGACGATCATGAGAGGAATATTAAGAAAAGGAGACTCTATCAGCATCTATCCTGGAATGGTTCGAGAGATCCCAGAAAACGAGAAAAAATCAAAGGGTGCAGACTTCAGATATGAACCAATTATTGGGGAAGTCTTAAGCATCAAATCAGACATGAACGAACTAGATTATGCTATTCCTGGTGGTCTACTAGGAATTCAACTCACCATCGATCCGGCTTTTACAAAAGGCGATATGCTGTCCGGATCACTCGTCATTAAAACTACCGATACCTCTAAAGTCAGAGTATATGATAAGATAATGGTGTGTCTAACCAACTTCTTAATCGATCAGAACTCTGTATCCTTACTACTAAAAACAAAACCTAGACTACTGATCAATATCAATTCAAACAATATTAATTGTAGTGTTCACTATTTCGAACGAAAAACCAAATGTCTATGTTTAAAACTTGATCAACCCATTGCAATCGATTCTACGGACAATATTGCTACGATCATAAATACGGGCAATAAGGATATTTTGGCACGAGGAATGGTTACAGAGGGCATCGAATGTGAACCACTCTGAAAATATTTATCTATATATAGAGTATATCTGTAATGAATCTCGAACCTACTACTACTTTAGCTCCTACAACTAACGGCGATGATACTGCATCATCAAGCTGGTTTTGTGGTATGTGTAAAAATAAACCTACAACTGCAACTATCTCCGCTGATGTATCGGCAGAGTTCCAAATCATCAAGGCTGAACTTCAAGAATTAAAGGCAGCCGTCTTAAATGGTACAGTCCAAACCGATATCGATTTAGTGTTGGCTGATGGACAGAAAGCTGCAAATACTTTAATGTTATTTGTTCCTCAACTTATCGGCCTTTTAACGAATAATCCAGCAGTTGTGACTGATTTCTCAGCCTTCATGACAGCTGTTGAAGCCGTAATCTCTAAAGCCACTGCAGAATTCGGAATCTTTAATTCTATGATCATTGCTTTAATCAACACAACCAATGCCCCTACAACTACTATCGCCCCTGATACAGTTGTTACTATACCATCAGTCCCAACACTCACACTTAAATCACACACCGTATCACACAATACACAAGTCACTTTATCAAAAATCAACAGTGTCATAACTATTAACTGTCCACAACTAACACATCACATTACAACAGACGTATCATCTGCGGCAGAGTTCTACCATTTCATGAACACCGTCGAAAATGTCACCAAAAAAGCAAGTTCATCATTTACCACATCTAGTTCAATCAGTCAATTCTTCGGTACATTGACTAATACCATCAACAATATCAATCATTAAATGTACAACTAAACATACATTTACACCAAAAGTATAAGTGTATGTAAAAAACGTGTCAAGTAATACAGAGGAAGGAATAAAAACATTGTTTTTGAAGTTCTAATATAAGAATAACATAAATAAACATAATGAGTGCCCATTTTGTTTCTTTGAAGGGAGATAGAGATGCCAATGAAGACGGTCATAACATAATTCTCGGAATGGATCCTCAGAATGAAGATCCAACATTAGCAAAAATCAACTATTACGGCATATACGACGGACATGGTGGTGATTTCGTATCTAAATTTTTAAGCAATAATCTACCTCAATTTTTTGTCTCGAGTGAAGTGAAATATCCTCTGGATGTTAAGTACGTAAACAAAGTCTATGATGAAGTTCAAAAAACCCTATTTACCAAACACACAAAAGATGTGAATGAATGCGGATCAACATGTTTAGTTGTTTGTCATTTTAAAGATGAAAACGGAACGGATTATCTTAACATTATGAACACCGGAGATTGTAGGGCTGTTCTGTGTCGAAACAATCTTGGTAGACCTTTGACAATAGATCACAAACCCGATTGGATAGATGAAAGATGTCGCATTACACAATTAGGAGGTCAAGTTAAAAAAATTAGAGGCACATACAGAATTGATGATCTGAGTGTATCTCGGGCTTTTGGTGATAAGATGTCGAGCAAATACGTAACACATCGACCAGATGTATTCAAATATCAACTGAAACCAAATGTCAAGGATAAGTTCGTGATAATAGCATGTGATGGATTATGGGATGTGGTATCCGCACAAGATGCTGTCAATTTAGTGCTGAAAACATGTTATGAATCCAATACAAAACGTATCAATCATGACAAAAATATCGCCAAGATTCTAGCAGAGACCGCAATAAGATTAAAGTGTGAAGATAATGTAACATGTATCGTTGTGTTCTTCGATTGAATTTATCTAACCTTCTAATATAAGTTCAAATACATATCGACGATGGACTCCAGTATCTTTTACATCATAATCATAGTATTGATTGTGGTCGTGTTATTCCATCTTATTCATAATTCCTCTAATCGCATAGATAATTTTGAAGGTACAAACACCGCACTATTCGATCAACAATTGTATGATAAACTAAGTACCAATCCAGAATGTACTGATGATACAGATTCTGATTGTGATTCTGATACTGAATGTGAATCTTATTGTGAAAACGGATGTAAACTTTACGACGATGGTAAGTATCGTGATCCAGGAACCGTTGGTCTCGATAGAACCGATAAATCTAAGAGCTGGTATCATGTTGCGAATGTTCTGGTACCTGATGAATATTTAGGTAGATGTAAAAGTAGATGTGATGGCGATTATGACGTAGTAACAGCAAAGGCCATCAATCGATTAAGTAAAAAACGTAAACATAAACATAAAAAGAATAAAAAACAAAAAAAGAGAAAATGTTTGGGGACAATGGTCTTTGGTGGGAATTATGATGGGGTGTTGATCAATGATCCCTTCGATGCGGACAAATACAAAGATTCTGTCCCGTTTTGTGCCAGACCTAAGAAATCTTGTCCGGATCCAAATGAGACGTTCGTTGATGTGTACGGTGACACATGTAAGATAAATGAGGATTCTCGAGAGATGAAGAGATACATCAGAGATAATGTGTTAGATGGTCGGGCACAGTGTGGATGTGTCATAGATAAATCCAAATCCGAATTCAAACGATCGGAAGTAGATACATACAGACAAGGATATCTTAATTTCATGGACAAGATCAACGGAACATCCGATCCTGCAGTCGATGCGGTCGATAGAGTCAATGAGATAACTTTACAAGGAGGTATCAAGGCCGATGGACAGACCATCTCATCTATGTACGACAATTTGATCGCTATCAAAACAGAAGGGGTTAAACCTAAACCACAACTCAAGTGCGTATCCGGATCCAAATCCGATCAGATACTACAACCTTTCTGTACAGGTCCGGCCAACGGAGGACGATACATTATGGCAGACAGTTGGATGTATCCTGACGAGAACCCAAGCAATGGAGGGGTCGTTTTCGATGGAATTCTTGGTAACGACACGATGATGAACAAACATGCGATGGTGTAATAATGTGATAGTGTGATAGTGGGCGCCAACAAAATTGAAATTTAATGATTTAAACACTAGATCACGATATCCCTCTAATAGCAGATATTCAATCACATCATGAACCACCAAACCCAGCCTTTAACTCAGACTCAATCTCAGCCTCAATCTCAATCTCAATCTCAATCTCAATCTCAAAATTTTATACAGGAGAGGAATAGAGAGATAAATCAACAATTGATAAAATACATCTATTCAACAGTTGACATAGCACAATTTAAATTCGATATCATACGATATGAACAACAATTATCGAAGTTCATATCGGGTACCTATTTTATCTCACCAAACTACTCTGGTAAAAACTGTTTTCTCGTTTTCACAAAGATCAAAACAAGATACTATTCATTCATGATCGATAGACGTCAGTTAAGCTACACTTTTGATAAAGTTCGAATGGATGAAGTGTATGTGATTCATTGTAATGCTGATGTTGATCTTGCGATTTATGATGGAACAATTTTAGATGGTGTGTATGTCAGAAGAAGAGATCGACATGAGTTTATCATAACCGATATCTATTCTTTTAGAGGGACGGATTACACCAACAACAAACTAGATCACAAACTGTATGAATTAGAACTGTATTTTAACAACATTAACTCACAGATTAGATTCATTAAAGATCGAATCAACTCTAAAATCAATATCGAACTAAAGATTAACAAACTTCACAAACTGACCGATATCAAAAAGTTCTTAGAGGTCGATCTTAAAGTGTCAGAGAAAACTCATCCGAGCCGTGGAGTATGTTTCTATCCAGAACGTTCAGGAACAAAGTTGATATTCTTGGACAACGACAATCCCGACAGACCAAAAGAGTTTTCACATTTATCTGATGTATCGAGTTCGAGAAAACCTAAACCTAAACATGACGATGATGCTGATAATAATATCTGCTCTGACGAACCAAAACATAATACATCGAGTACACAAAATGCACAGATGCAGAAATCGAAGAACATAGTAAAACGTGTATTCATATCGAGAACCAATGATCCTGTATACGCTGTATTAGAGATGCAAGTCACAAAAACTGCCGATAATTATAAATTGTTTGCTGTAGAACAGATTCAGGAGGGTACGCGGGTCAGACTCAAGAAGTGTCAGATGGATATTGCATACATTCCGAACATGGAGAAATCTAGATGGTGTAGGGATATTACAACAGCATCACCGAAAGGGAGTGTGTTTGTCAAATGTATCTGGAGAGATGCAAAAAGTAAATGGGAACCTATGGAGGTTGCTGTCGATGTGAAACTACCAAGTTCGATTGATGTTATTCGTAAAGACATTGTTGAGATTGATAAATCCGATTCAGATTCTAACGACGAATGATACCTTTTACTTTATTTTTAATTTTATTTAAGTAGTGTAACATGGATATAAAAGCGATACTTCAATGGACACTCATAATATTTGTTATATTTGTAGCTATCTATCTTATTATCAACAATACAGATCTGGATTCAAATCCCATCAAATATTCTGAATTCATGATTAATGTTCCCAAAGTAGCTCATGAAACAGAACTAAAATGGTCTCGTGCACCAAGCTGTAAATACAAATTCGACGACACAACATCTAGAGTACTGGAGGAATCGAATATATTAAATACTGACGGTCATAACGCAGTAATCATCTTCCCTTGCGGATACAACAACATTGATGATGAGATCAAATCTCTACCCAGTGTTTACTACAAGGCATCTCAAGAATTATCAGAACTTCAAAAACCAACAGATGTTAGGATATTTATCATAGACGGTGCAGATGAGATCACGGCTAAAAACTATCTCTGGAAAAACATCTACGGACATCATGGTATGAAAAAAGCTCTTGATCTCTCGCCTAATACATATCTTTTGACAGGACCACAAAAAGAAAAGGATCTAAACAGACTCATCAACGAACACACACCAGGCAAAATGTACATTTTAAAGAAGAATGTTCAGAGACAGACCGGATTAGAATTAACGGACTCTATCGATACTATCAAACAAAATAATGGTGGTTATGTTCTGGCCCAGGAGTTGTTGGAGAATTCGTATCTGGTCAATGGACGAAAAATCAATTTGAGAGTTTATATTATCATCATATGTCATAAAGATAATACTGATGTTTACATCTTCAATAATGGATTCATGTATTATACCAAACAAAAGTTCATGAAAGGATCCAAAGAACGAGACAATCATATTACGACGGGATATGTTGATCGTGATGTGTACGATAAGAATCCGTTGACTCATGATGATTTCAAAACCTATCTCGATCTATCAGAAGGATTCAAATATCACGAATCGAACGAGCCGAGAACCTTGTACGACAATGAAAAGGCTATTCGAGACCAAGGATTCAAAGTATCGAATATTGTTTTTAAGCGTATTGAAAAGATGTTGGCTGATGTGTTTATATCGTTCAAAGGTGTCATATGTCGTAAGACAGACTCCAAAGGTGATCATATTCCTATTTATGACGATTACAGTGTTCAGATATTCGGTGCAGATGTTGCGATCAATGATCAACTGCAGCCACAGATCATAGAGGTTAATAAAGGACCTGATCTATCCCCGAAGGACGATAGAGACGGCAGGGTTAAACGTAAGATGTTCAAGGACGTATTAGAGACTATCGGTGTAACAAACAAGAGTGATGATAATGGTTTGATACTCATACTTGAAATGTGAAAAAATAAAAAATAAAAATTAAATATTCAGACTGTTACAGGGCATAATATTGTTGAACCCCTCTTTATCATTTGATATTGTAACTACGGATCTTGGTGAATCATAGAGACTGTTGAGAAGTAGTATTATCACTATCCCTAGAAAGATATTAAACAGGATATCGTAATAGGGTTCTAATTTCTTATCGATCATAATAGTATTGATTCACATTATATATTGTTCAAGAAGAAGAAGAAGACAGATTGATCTCTTTCCTTTTGTAACGATAACACACATTATTATCATCGACATACACATCCGATAACTCTTGTTCGGGCGCAGGGTATTTTATCATGACCTCCGGTTCCGGATACAATATGTACAGGACAAACATTGTAATAAACATGGCTGATATCAGATATACCGGAAGCAGTTGCATTTAAAATAGATACAGACTAAAATTTATATACGTTGTTCTTTCAGATACAATCTCTGTCTCTCTATGGTCCCTCTGATCGCAACATCTAAGGGCACACTGTAAGATGATCTGATCACATCAAACTTTCCAGGAATATTTGATCCTCCTTTTTGATGATCTTTTTGATGTTCATTGATACGAAAATCGATATCGAGATTCGATGATCCACATATCGATTCGAGAGATCCATCAAAGCCCTTATCATCTCGGTAGGTAGAAGGATTGAGTCGCTGGAACAACTCCTCTTCGATCAATGAGAATACATTGTTGTACATCGTGTTTAGTTCAGATATGTCTGCCATATTTTTCAAGTATATGATACGGTGATAAAAAAATAATAATTTAAAGTTCAGCAAATACCACCTTTGTTGCTTTCTCTATATCATAAGGCGAACCACTATCCATAGCTTGTCTCATCAGATCTTCATCATCATCTTCATCATCTTCATCATCAGTCAATAGATAGTCGTCTGATATTATGTCAGATATATCTGGTTGTTGTTCATCTTTATCATCGATAGTATCGGGATCGATCTTCACCATGTGTTTTTTTGTCCTGTATTGTCTTTCTTCTTTTTCTGATGTGTTGTCATCTTCATCTTTCTCTTCATCTTTCTCTTCATCTTTCTCATCTCCTTTCTCCTCACGATCACGTTTAAGGATGTATCGAATAGCCAGATAGATTATGAGTAAAGACACAACGATCAGAGCGAAGAGATTGGGTAATATGTATTCGTTGTAGAAATGACCGATTCCATTAAAGACCCTATTACCACCATTATCACCAACGTCTGGAACGTTTAGTTTGGTTTCTATATCTTTTAATGTTCGACTACTTATGAGATTGGGGGTGGACCCATCGAACGTACCTAACATCTCCATTAAATCTTCTATCTTTTACAACTACAACTAAAAATTTAACAATGTTTTCAGATGCAATGCATTTGAGTAAACTTTATAATGAGCATTTATCGACATAGAGATATGACACACTGTAGATAACATAATTGGAATCATTGAACCGGATACCAAACAATAATAATACCGGATCAAGATATAATAAATGAGCAATATTCTAATTAGTACCAACTACAACCTGATAAAAAAGATCGGCAAAGGATCTTTTGGGGAAGTGTATTTAATAAGTGATCATGTAGGTAATGAGTATGCATGTAAAACAGAAAAAAATAATGTTAAAAATAGATTGAAGGGAGAATCTCTCATTTATAAAAGGTTTGCAGCAAAGAATCTAGCATGTGTCCCCAATATACATTGTTATCTCGAGACCCCGGAGTACAACTTGTTGATAATGCAACTCTTAGGAAAAGGTTTGGATACGATATTTGAAGAGTGTAACAACAAGATAGATGTCGGAACCGTTATGAAGATCGGAATCAACATCATCAATCATCTCGAAAGGATTCATCGAATAGGTATCATTCACCGTGATATCAAACCTAACAATTTTATGTTCGGTATCAAAGATAATACTGCTGATAACACCAACAATCTCTATATCATGGATTTTGGTCTATCTAGAAAATGGTATGTAAACGGCGATCATATCGAATATACAACAGGTCGATCCATGATCGGAACGGCGAGATATGCGAGTATGAACATCCATTACGGTTCAGAGCCCAGTAGACGTGATGATATGGAGTCTGTGGGATACATGTTGGTGTATCTGGCCAAAGGTTCCCTCCCCTGGCAAGGAATGAAAAAGAAGGTCAAAGGAGATCCAGTCGATATGATCGGAGAAAAAAAGATGTCGGTCGATCTTCATGATCTATGTCGGGGTCTACCTGATTGTTTCTATGAATATATCAATTATTGTAGAAATCTTCAGTTTACAGAGAAACCAGACTACGAATATCTTCGGGATCTTTTCACCACATCCGCAAAAGAGTACAACATAAATCTGAAATACTTCTGGGAAGAAGATAATATTAATATTAACAACAACAACGAAGAACATCGTGAAATTCCTCCTTTATCCCTGTTCAAACACTCTTACACCAACAATCTAAAAATCTCAAAACCATTACAAAACTCTACTTCAACTCACCAATCTACATCTACTAGAATATCGACCTTCAACAATCAATTTAACAATCAACTCAACAATCAACTCAACAATCAACTCAATAATCAACTCAATAAAATACAATCATCTTTACCACAAGGGAATTTCAGGACAAGAAGATATGTAGGCCGAACGATCAAAACTACTCCAACCAAAGAAGATACGAGCGATATAAATTCGAACGATGATTGTATCCGTCAGAACAGAAATAGACGCAGTGCTGATGAATTGGCATCTTCTTCAAGTGGTAAACGACGAACAAGACGATCTCAAAAGAGAAAAAATTGAAATAATGAACAGTCTGATCTCCCCTCGGAATCTTTACTGAAGTTTGATCAAAAACGAATTGTTATGTTTGACGTGTGCAATAAATCCCCGTAATGTTGTGATCTCTCCTTGCGGCCACATGATTTTGTGCGATATATGTGAAACTAAATTGAGCAAACAATACGGGAAGGTCTGTATAATGTGCAAGACTCAATACACACATGTTCAGAAATGTCTTCCGATTATGAACATGTCGGTATTTAATATCGATACTGACTCTGGCATAACCTACATGCCATGTGGACATACCAACGTCCTCAGTGTAGATGATGAAGATGATACTGTTAAAGAATGCGGTGTATGTAAATCGGAGATCATCGAAAAGATGAAAGTGTTCATGTCATAATTTTGAAATAGTAATTGTTTGTATATATGGTTGTTTATTACTTTGTATAATACTGTAATGAACATAAATGTAGATGTAGATGTAGATGTAGATGTAGATGCAGATCTAAATAGTCTTTGTTACACCGAGATATCAGGTAGTAGGTTTAATCATCTTTTCAAAGGGATAAAGTTCTACAAATTTCTGTTCAATAATCTGGTTCATCGAGGGTTCGAGTATGAACTGGGACTAAATATCGACATCAAACCATTTAATCCACATGGTAAATGTTCGGAGGGTGGTATGTACTTCTGTGATGAGACTGCGTGTCATCTGTTCTGGCATGAGTATGGTCAGAAAATTGGTACAGTAAGAATCCCCAACGATGCCAGGGTATACATCGAAAAAGACAAGTTTAAGACAGATAAATTGGTATTGATAGATATCATAGATTTCAAGAATATGTCAGATGATTTTTGGATCAACATGTTAGATAAGGAAGGGTTAGTCTTCCGGTTCATTAAACATCAAACTGAAGAATTGTGTAAGATCGCTGTTAGACAAAACTGTTTGGCTTTAGAATTTGTTGAAAATCAAACAGAAGAGATATGTATTACAGCCATTAGATCGTGCACTTACGCTTTACGTTTTGTAAAGGATCAAACAAAGGCTATATGCAAAGAAGCGGTTAGTCGAACCGGTGAGTTATTATGGCGTGTAAAAGAACAAACAAATGAGATATGTGAGATAGCAGTACAACAAAATGGTCTTGCATTAAGGCATGTGAGAAATCAGACAGAGAACATATGTAAGATCGCTGTTCAACAATGTGGTGATGCTTTAATGTATGTAATAAATCAAACACAAGAGATATGCATTATGGCCGTTCAACAGGACGGATTGGCATTGCGACACGTCAAGATACAGAATGATTACATACGAACTCTTGCAGTCCAACAAAACACAGCAGCCAAACAGTATTTTGTGTATTGAAACTTTGACAACGATTTTTTAATCAAGTATCTAGATATACCTTGTACCTAGTATCATATCCATGACACATAATAATAAAGATAAACATCAGGTCGAGATCAATAATAACAATAATGAGAAAGATATCATGATACTAGCTGATATGGTAAGGGACGATAGATGGACAGACATTCTTAATCTCCTCATATCCAACCCTTCGATCAATCTAGATACAGAGCTCATCAACGGTAACAATCTGTTTCATATGGCATGTATTAAAGGACAAACTGAGTTCATCAAAAAACTGTTAGAACTCAAAAAACAAAACAAACTAAAAATAAACACCAACCTATTCAACATTGATGGATTGTTAGGGGCACATCTGTACTACAAGTTCGGTGGTACTGATCCGTTTCTGCTATCGAATAATGAGATGTGTTATGTCGATGTGAACAACTTTGTTCTGGCTAGATACCTGATAGATAAGATAGATCTTTTGGAGATGTTGATAAATCTAATGATAAAAAAAGGCTGTATCGAAAACATAGGAATTCGGGATGATGATTATATGTTCGAACTGTTGATGGAAAAAGAAATGTATTATACCAAAATCGACAAACCTTTAGCATCTCAATATTTACAGATCATACAAAAACTAACTTTAGAACTAAAACCAGAGAATTTAGTGTTTATGGCGATCAACATGAACTGTTTTCATGTAATCGAGATGTTGATGAAGATGAATTTTGATTTTAATGTGTACAGTAGCGGAGATATATCTGCTGTATCGGCATGTGTGTTCAAAAACAGACCCAATATCTTGGTCATGATTCTCGAATACACCAAGATTCGTATCAACAATCATGCCGTATTCAGAATGATCAATGCGTCCGATATTGTTTTTGATGCCAGGCCGATATTTGTAGCAATCGATACTAATAATACATCCATACTGAGTATCTTGGTGAGTTACATGAGAGAATATGTTGATGAGACACAAATAATACTGGATTACACTGATACTACACTTAATACGTATCTTCAATGGTTGTTGTCCCGTTCTGTCATGCCGGATGTATCAGACGATATAATCAGATTTTTTATCGATCATACCGATCTTAATCATGAGAACTATGCAGGTATCACATCGGCACATCTATTGTTCGGTAAAGGGATATGGAAAAGATTCAAGACATCTCTAATTGGAAGACAGATAGATCTATTAAAGGTTGATGATACTAACAACAACTGCTATTCTTACATCAGTCCCGATGACAAAGCAGAGTTTTTAGAACTGACAAAAAAGATAATTGTACCACTAGACATCAAGAACACAAAAGATATCAACAACATCTTCAATGTTAGAACGCTGAAAAACATTCTAGAACCTTCTATGGCTCCGACCCTTAGTCCGGACCCTGATACCGGTTCGACTCTTCCCCATTCAAAATCGAACGAGAGTATTGAACAAAACACAAAGAACATCGGAACAGCATCGATAGACAGGATCAAATCTAAGAACTACGGATTGTTCAATACTGATATACCTCATTACATGTTGTATTTAAAATATCTCATGAAAAAATACAGTATGTTGTATGTGCCGAACCAAGAATATGATAAGGAGATAGTAGAAAGGGATCTATTTTTTTTAGATATGACATCGTACATAACATCACCGCAACAACTAAAACTGGTTTTATTTACTAAAAGGTTGCATACAATGTTGTATTCTTATGTCCCTTGTGTTGTAGTTTGGATCAACACCGATTGTTACTATGTTCATCCGCATCTGGTACGAATACTATCTAAACACAATGCTAATGTTGATGTATCTAACCAACGTTATGTAATGCTACGGATAAGTCTGATCATGATGGAATCTCTCCATGCAAATGTGTTGATATACGACAGATTAAATCGAGAGGCGTGGAGATTCGAACCCTATGGTACTACAGATGCAGCGAGTAGTGGTGAAATGGATTCAATACTAAAAGAGATCCTCACCAAAGTCTATGGGACCATAACATATCATGATCCGGAATCTTATCTTTACGGTTTAAATTTTCAGATGGTGGATGGTGAAGATGATACCAACAGAAAAAATTTAGGTGATCCTGGGGGTTACTGTTTAGCATGGTGTATATGGTTCGTAGATATTGTTCTATCTCATCCGGATAAGAATGTAGAGTATGTCATGAGAAACTTTTTTAGTCGAAGCACAATAGATGAGATTCTTTCCGAAGAAGAAGGCTCAACTATCAAATCAACTAACTACTATCTTGATTTCATCCGAAGATATGCTCACAAACTCGATGATGAGAAGAACACTATCCTTACTAGTATGGGAGTAAAGAACTATTACATCTACAATACGGTGTTTAGAAGCGACGTTTTAAATATGATCATCGATATGTTCAAAATCAAACCCAAGAATTAGACTCTATCTTTGGGTTGTAGATACTCCATATTCAATTTATCAAAGACGTCCATCTCCGAATTTATCGGAACAATCTCACCTTCATCATCGAGGAGTCTGTATTCGTTTAGATGATACCCCATGCTGATAGCGACGTTCCTCATCTGGACATTGAACTCACCGGATCCCGTAAAGTACAGAATGGCTGTATAGTAAGATTCTTTAGGCATGAATCTGATATCTATTCGACGAAGTAGACCATCCTTATGTAGTCTACAAACGCCCATGTATTTCGTTTCAACATCCTCTGATGTCAGAGAATCTTCTATAAACCCATCTTTCTCTAAAACCGAGATGAATCTGGCCATCAGATCAGATTCGTTTGCTTGTTCTTTTGTTACGATATCCGGATGAGATATGATTACATCGATGTCGTTGGATGTCTCTTTCTCTCGTCGATAAGATCCACAGACTCTAACATCCATCTGGGGATCGATATTGATGCCGGTTTTAATGAGTTTTAAGTAGATCTCATCCATCTCGGACCTAGGGATATTGGTCTTGATTAAATCAACATACTTGAGCCCTTTGATGATAGCCTCCGGTAACTCGAGATCTCCATTTTTGACTGCGGCTTTCAAATCATCGATGGACTTGATATTGTATTTTGTGTAGAGTTCATAGGCCTTGATACGACCGATACCGAATATCCTTCTTAATTCTTCCACATACTTAAGATGTTGACCATTTATATCATCCTCGTTTACTTCTGCTAATCTACCGGTTTTCAGTATCTCATCAATACGTCTAGCAGTACCCTTACCAATACCTTTGTAGCTTTGTAGCTCTTTTCCGGATGTGATCTCGGTTTTTAGATTCAATATCACACTAAGAGCTTTGGTGATTGAGTTTAGTTTGTAAGAATAGATCAGTTTCTCTTTACCGGTCTTGACATCAACATAGAACTCTAACTGTTTGAGTAGTAGTTCAAACCATTTTATAATATTCACATTTGCTTCCGGTATTTCGATATTAGGTTTAGTCTTTGGTTTAGTCTTTGGTTTAGTTTTTGGTCTAGTTTTTGGTCTAGTTTTTGGTTTAGTCTTTGGTCTAGTTTTTGTTTGGGGCATTTGAAATATGTGAAGCTAATAATAATAGGATTCAAAAACAACGCATAAAAATGAATAAATACTACAAAACTAGATATGGGAACAACCCAAAGTACCGAAACCAGAACAACTAGTGAACACTACATAGATGCCGAAGCTATTAATCTTAACATAAATCATGAGAGACCGAACGATACAAAATACAATAAGATGTACATCGTATATCAGAGGATAAACGGCGTGTCGAGGATCTACACTCTAAATATTAAGATTCTCGATGATAGAATCTTTGTTTATGTGACGAATGAACTTACCGGAAAAACAGGTTTGGCACATGTTAACAAGATCTATTCTGTACCCGATACTACAGATCCGTTGTTCTATCTGAAATATGTACAGGTATCGAGAGATTTCCGATTGATATCTATTCCGGAGAATGATACAATAAATATTTACGATCTATTCGGACTTATTAATCGGAACACCTTACAACATGTAGACTCGTTCGATCTGGTTAGTTCATCTACAGATAAACCATACAAATGTATTCTGTGTAAAGATCTGTTCATGATGGTGTGTGCAGATACCAATACTAATACCAATACCAATCATTACACAAGTTTAATCACAACAAATCACACTATCAAATTGGATACGAATATGGATAGATCTTGTCTAAAATTCTCACCTAACGGAAGATACGTTGTCGTTTATGATAAGGATAAACGGCAACTATTGTTATGTAATACAATAAATAATCCTGTCTTTACTCCATTACCTATCAACATCGATGGTATTGTCCCAAATACGATATGTTTATCAGATGATGGACGCTTATTGTTTTATGCAGTTTTGACAGATACACAAATCACATTTAGTATGTATGATGTCTCGCGAAACTATGGTTACACCATCCACAAAATAGCCGTCAATCCAACTGTGATATCATTCATCTTGAATACAAGATATCATCTATTGAACTACAATAAGTTTTCGAACATCGATCTGGTATCCGAAACGGCTTACAACTATCTGTATGCATTAGTTGGATGGAATCAGTCTACATCTACATCTACATTTACAATAACATCTGTATTCTATTGGTTAATCAGAAGCTCCAACGACATACACGGTCCGTTCTTTGTTGATATGCCGGTTGATAATGTAAATTATGCTTATAATAATGGGTACATGTTCATCTACAAAACACCGAATAATATCACGGTTTATGATTTGAACAAGGTTGTACCGATTAAATTTGCGATGTTGCTTGCAACTAATACGAAAAAAACACTCGATATACTGTACATTAAAGAGTATCCAAAGGTTCGAAAAGATTATTGTACGTATGTTGATATCATGGGATCCGATGATTCTATCGTACGTTACAAACTATCGGACTACATGTCGTTCTTTTTGTCAATAAAATCATCAATAAAATCATCAGAAGTAACGAAAGAATCAAACATATTTCAGATGAGAGTAAATGCGAACATCGATATCTATGATTCGGACAAGAGTTTTGTTATTTATCAGGCCTTGATAGAAGGTAGATTGAGTCCGTTCGAAATAGTATCTAATATGTTTTCAATACAAAAATCGACCGGACGTCACAATATGATGACAGAATTAACGGATCATCTGTATGAGTACACAAGGGTGATTGCTTTAAAAGAAAAAGCAGACGGTGATATCGATCGATCCGGCGTTAATCACATAAAGGCAATCTATACTGGATACGTATTCGTTGTTCTGATACTGCAATACTATTCGATGATGTTCAAAACTACAACATGTTCAAAGAAGATCAAATTTGACATTATTAATACGTTTAATGCGAACTTTCCAGCCTTCAAGGATTTCATGACAGAATCATTGAATGTTATGCTGGGGGAGATTGAGCAAATTTAATTTTAGATAGAGAGATTGCCACCACCATTTAAATTAAGAGGTGTTGATGGAAATACACGATTATCAGTATATCCGTTCACGCCACAGTTCATAAAATAATTGTTGAGATAGATATTTTGGGATGTTGATGCATTGAGCACTAAACCACTATGATCCGAACAGTTAGATATGCTATTGTCACCGATAAAAGTAGTATTTGTCGCATCATCTATCAAAATACCATAAGCCAAAAAAGGACTTTGAGGTACAGCATAGCTGATATTATTAGCTCTGATGTTGTTCGAGGATGATGGAAGTAGATCAGGAGTTTCATTATCATCAGTATTAGCAATTCTAATGCCGATCAGATTAGAATTCTTAATGCCGATCGGATTATAATTCAAATTGGATTCTTTGACTTGACACGATACTGCAGATACTAGATTGATAGCATAACGTTGGGCAAAATTTATGTTAGCGTTATCGATCGTAATAGAAACAGCACCAGTATTGGAATCTTGTTCATCTGTTGTGATACCATCATTCACATTAACCAATACAATATTGTTCATATTGATACCAAAACCTTGACAAATATTGATTCCTATGGCTACGTCACTAACAGTAACATTTTCGATGATACCATTCGCTGAGAAGGAAGCGTCTAAACCGATCTGCGGAAAACCTATTGGTGATTCGGTAACAATCTCATTACCCTCAATCGTTACATTTTTAATAATAAAGTTATCGTATTCTGCTGATGCGATACCGTTATAGTAATTAGTTATGTTCACACGATCGATTAAAATATCAGTACCGCCAATACCTATACCGAAATTTTCTATATCACTATCCGGAGTATCTAAAAAAATGTTAATATTCTCACAAGACATGTTATTGCAGAATGGACTGAGTAAACCAGCATAATAGTTGTGGATTTGAATATCCTTCATTTTTATGATATTACTGCCGATAGTCTGAATACCGATATTAACATTACCACTACCGCCCGGTAATGTATCGATTTCTATAATTGCTTCTGCGATAGAGAGCCCATTCAAAACACTATTGACGCTCAAAGCGGCAGAATAATTCGCAATCTTAATATTTTTAAAAGTCATATTTGCACCATCATCCGCATTTATTCCAATATTATTGACATTACTGCCGAATACCGAGTCAGCATGTATCTGGATGTTCTCAAGCGATACAGTTTTCGCACCAAAAACATTGATACCAGTGAAATAGTTTTCTGACTGTATGTCATTGATTGACACATCTAACGAGTCCATTGCAATAATACCTGTCGAAGTAGTATCTAATAAATCATCATCTACACTATTTTTGTAAACCTGAATTTTATTAATCGAGATGAGATCGTTAAATAATGTATATAATCCGATAAAACAAGAATCCAATGCTACATTTGAAATGTTCGTCTTTACACATTCTGCGATGAATATTCCGGTGGTACCGACAATAGTAGATTGTTGTTCTACCGAGACATTATTGATACTAACAGCCGTAGAAACGACAGCATAGATTCCGATAGCGAGATTGGAACAGGCCATATCATAGATATCAACATTTGCGCAATCGACTACATTGATACCTATCTGAGCCGGATCGAGAGAACTATCCGGAGTTACGTTTCCTATGATCTGTCCTCCATGAATCTTAACATTATTAACGGCAGATACTTCGATTCCATAAATCTCATTCATTTGAGATGAGTTGAGAAGAGTTAGAGAAAAGTTATCGAA
>Ga0302280_1001237_pt1 | contig 21366 bp, 13 predicted proteins | sample III_Fen_E1_1_FD_198771 | JGI IMG/M metagenome (GOLD analysis project Ga0302280, IMG submission 198771) | Peat permafrost microbial communities from Stordalen Mire near Abisko, Sweden - III_Fen_E1_1 | ecosystem: Environmental > Terrestrial > Soil > Wetlands > Permafrost | place: Sweden: Abisko... | reverse complement strand
AGAATTCACTCTTGTATCGACATAAGCCGTCGTCTTACTATCACCATCAAAGAATTGAATTTTTTTATTACTCTCAACTCTCTTGAATGAGTAGTTTGGCTCTTTTAGTTCTTGCCTTTCCCAGCGTTTTACGTTTTACTTATTGTCAAAGTATTAAAAATAATCGTTTAAGACTTTATTTTCCCTTCTTAATTTTTAATTCTCTTTGAGTAGATCATTTTTCTCATGAAATCCATAGCTACGATAGTACTCATCTTCTAAGCAAGTTTCGTCTTTCCTTCTTTTGTGAGGGCATCTCATTTTATTCGAGTACTGATCATTCGATAATTTAGATGGAGAGACATAAGCGAGGCTGGTATTCTCATTTAAACTGACTTGAGAAGTATTGTGAGATCGGGGACTCAGTAAATATTAGGAAACTTTGGAGTTACTTTTGTTCTTACTGCGACTTCCATGTATGTGAACGTGGCATCTGTTGGAGTCAATGTGAAAGCTGATTTTCATAATAATGTTATATATTTCTTCTTAGAAGAATCTGTATTTATAGAAGATTAATTATGAAATAAAATATTGATTATTCAAATTGGAGCCTAACTATTTAAATTTAGTATGACCGATCATAAAAAATTGACCACTACTGGAGAATAGAATGACAAAATACTGCTGGTCTAAAGGAAATATTTGGGAAGATAGTTTAGTAACAATTACCATTATAGAATTGCCAATCAATAATTGTGTTTCAAATCATAATTTACGAAGGCAATATCTCTTTTTATTAAATCTTAATTAGTACGATGGACGAAAGTTGGAGATAATAATATTTATTCAAAATAATAATGCTGGGCAAATTGTCTCAGATCAAAAATTTTATCGCAAATGCTATCACTTCCTTGGAAAGTCAAAAACCAACGACTCCCTCTGATCCAGCCCTCGACCACAAGTTAAAATTTATGCTGGACTACGTATTAAAAAACCCTCTTCCTCTGCAATTCAAGGCATATCACTAACTGCAATCTCCTTAAATGCAATTAAACGAACTATTATTTCAAATTTACCACTCCAATACTGCCGAAACCGAACAGATAACAAGTATCATTCATTTTTTCACCTTCCTATTAATAAACTGTGGAAACGAACTAGTCACTTGCAAAATCGTATCCACGAAACTTGTGGTGGAAATGACTGAGGTATACCTGGACCGAGTGGAAGCAAGTGGCATCAATCAAAATATCGATTTTGAAGAGGTTAACTCTTATAAGATCGCGTTAATTAAAGCCTACGTATCGCGACTGGACAGCGAGACTATTAAGTATATGATCATCAATTAAAAGATGGCCATATTAGAAAATTGTGTTGCCACTTATGAACTGTATATAGAGCATGAGCAAGAACAGCAGTTAGGAGTGGAGGTAACATGCATTGCTAATTCCATCCTTAAGATAATTCACTTTCTGGCAGAACATCCACAGCACTCTCCCTCCCTAAATTATCATGGTGATGAAAAAGGCATCGCATATTTGCTTGTTGGAGTTGTTAAGAATATTCATGGAATCATGCTTGCTATCCTTAAATCGTAAGAGATTGAAGAATAGTTGCTGGAGAGGCTGGAGAGTCGCATTATGCTGCTTGTCGATATGGTAGGATCAATTACACAGGAGGATTACCGAAGAGAAGTTTTACAGGAGACTTACAAGGAGTTGTCTGATTTTAGGGAGTTATTTTAGGAGATAGTGGTTCAATACACTCTGAAAGGACCTTGGGATGGTCACAACTACCTTAAAAGTTTAGAGCTGATCAGAGTGCTACTCAAATTGCTAACAATATATTTTCAGAGTCATTAACTCATCTCTATCTTCTAAAAGCATCTATTGTCTTTAATGAGTCGTTTCATTGCTTATTTTCAGCAGTCTCTTGATCTTTTAGGTCATCACTCAACCAATACTCAAAGTGAGTAACCTAAGGTCTCTGATGATGGGGAAAAGATCAAAATAGTGAGTATGTTCTGCATTAACATGTAAATACTAAACATGATTCTGCAGAATGGAGGATATCTGCAGCGTAAGATTAGCAATACCGAACAATAGAAGTAAATGAAGATAGCCCTTGTCAATGCCATCGTGGATATTATTGAGCTGCTGCTAAGCTAAAAGGCTCATCTTGAGGAATATATTTGCCTAAAATCGATAAAATTGATGCTGCAAGCCCTCATGCAACTTACATTAGAAAACAGTTATACTCTTCATGAATATAGCGTGCTGAAATTGCATCAATATTGTATAGGAAATTTAAGGGAACTTCTCAAGCGCAGTGAAGACTGGAACTACGTGGTTATGCACTATGAATCACAAATGAAAAATATAAGCAATCATCTTCTTAGTAATGAGAGCCACAATGCCACTGAGTATTCTCATTGCCAATTTCATGACCCTCAAAAGAGACGAGCTATCTCAAACAGTGAAGCAGTAAGCAACGCCATTTTGGTGAATGAGTGCATGCGTAATTTCAGGTAAAAAAGAGGATATTTAGGTTCATAATTGTGGAAAAAACGTACGTGAGTATAAACAACATTAAACTTGAAAAGACCTACCACATGAACTTTATTTCTCCAGGTTGGTAAATGTCGCCGGGTATCTCTTTCTTTTATTGAGGCTCAGCCATAGAAGGAACAGCAGTGGAGGTTTGTCATCTGATGCACTTATTGAACGGAGTAAGAATTCCAATGTAGTTATGTTTATAAGCAGAGTAGTTGTCGAAGATGAAGATTGCCTCATTTTTGCAGTAGTTGAGGAGACAGGAAGGCGAGTAGTGGCCAATATCCGCTATAAAATGATCTTAGGTTTTAGCGTATAGCACGAGATAATCCATGTGCAGTTGAAAGGAGCTCAAGAAGTACTAGTGGAGCCACACAAACATGCCAAATAAAACAGTCATAAATTCAAAGAATATATAATTCAAAGAAGAGATATGTGCAGACAGCGCGAGCTCAAGTTTATTCATCACTACCTCGACATCTATTGTGAAGACAACCTGAAGATTATTCGAGAAATAGGATAGCTCGACATAGAACCAGTTTCCCCCAAAAAGCAAATCATTCCGCAACAAGAAAAATAGCAATAAGTTATCAACTGCTAAAATTAAAATTAAAATACAATAAAGTCAGATGTAGTTGAGCCAGCTTAAACTGTTGGGTAGGAGTGATCTTCTTGAATATTAAGCACAGCATGATTGAAGATTATTTGTGCATTGTTTAAATATAATAATATGTTTTCGAGCAGTATTGACAGCAAGGCCAACAAAATTAAACTCAACGTCGACAGCTACCTCAACGAACGGAAGAAAGAGACCACTTCACAACAACCAATACCATCTGTGCGCAGGCCTGATCAACTATCCACTCCTCTATTGCAATCGCAGCCCAGCAATGCCCAATCGATCGCCCCAGGAGTATCATCTACCAATCTTCCGAGTAATCAGTTTAAGCCAGTCGAGTTTGAGGTCAAACAGCTTGTTCTTCAAGGAAAGACTTACGATAAACCTCCACTCACTCTTAAAAACATAGTAAAGTAAAAATCAATAACAGTGTTTTATACGTAAGAGCAGGTTCGCTTTAAACTATAAGTGCGAGCTGTGGACAATGGCTTTGAAATGCGTATAAACCAAGAGAAAGGAACAATCGATATCTCTTTCAAAAAAGCAACCAAATACAAATTCTGCAAGCAGTAAAATGGAGAGCCAAAATGGATGCTGACGACTGAAGTACGAGATGATAAAATTGTTATTTTAACCAATAAAGATGGGAAGATACTCAAAAATTATTTTGAGGGAGTGGTTCCTGAAGAGTGCATGAAGGTTGAAACTAGTTAAGTCAAACAGGAAGATAGAACATCGCTTATGGGAGAAATGACAGAAAGAGAAGAGGTTCCAGATGCTGAGGATGTTGTCAATTTCGCAATGCCCACAGCTCAAGTACTAGCTGACACTGAAAAAATTAGAAAAGGTATAAGTAAGTCCACTTTTATGTAGAGGATATGAAGGAGGATGAAAAGACTATGATTTTGATGGACATCTTTAAAATAAAGAAGGAGTACGAAGATAACCTGTCGCGCAAGTTAAAGTGCCCCATTCATGCATGCCAAAAAACCTATCGATAAATTTCACAACTTAAAGGACATCTCAAGAAACATCCAGAACTAAATAAACATGGGATTGAGTTCACTGAATTTGGCACTTATGAATACAGTAACAAGGCCATCGATCTTGCTCTCTATCTCGGTAAGCTATATCCTTCGGAGTTAAAGAAAATAATAAGAAAAATGAAGACAAAGCAAGCAATTGAATGAGCTGCCTGATAATTAATTAAATCCACTGATGATAATAACAAAACCCCCACTGTCATAAATAAATTGTAGATCTGTTTGAATTCAATTTTAAACCATATCTTCGATAAAAGGGGAATGATGGGAGTAATATAAGTATTTTCTGTTTAGCACTTATATGTTTTCTTCGATTCTATATTAATCGAATCAAATTAACTATGGGGCAAAATACCTTCGAATGTATATCAAAATCCACACCGTCTGAGGATATTCTTAATCGATAAATTAAAATTTACAAATGGCGCGCCGATCCGAAGTTCAATTCCTTCATTGCTCGCGTCTCTTTCAAGAATGCCTTCACCCTCAAGCAATAATAATAATTTGCTGAATTCATGAAGAGGCAGGAAAAGAATTAATATCTATAAATTTATAAATTCAGAGAGAAACAAAGATACTGCTCCAGTTTGGAGGAAGAGGAAGTTATTGGTTTTGAGAAGTATCGATGCAATCTCATGGAACTTCGCAATGCCTTATCACTCTAAGAAACTATTTATACTCTACATTCCCTTCTAATTGGGTTTTAAGAGATAAGGAGAGTCATGGGGAAAATTATTGTTGATCCTGAGTGTTGTTTCATCACTACTGATGGGCAGGTTAGAGCTTGGATTAATCAAAATCCAAAAATGAACCAAGTTTATTCCTGTCATAATCGGCAGATTATGCCAGAAGGTCGGCCAGCGATCATCATCAAGCGAATCATCGATATGTCTGAGAAAATAGGCTAAAAATCTAAAAAAATGATGCATTTTTCCTCATTTCTAAAGGGAGCCCTTAATAAGCTGAGGTAATATTAACCTTACTTAGTCAGAAAAACAACAACTTCGCATAAATTCGGAAGATTATCAACTAATACTGTTTTAACAGCAATATTCATGTCAACAGCAGCATTTCTAGGGCCTTTCAGTTCATTGGTCGGACTAATTCAGCTAAATAAATCAAGAATAGTTGGATAAGACAGCAAAGAATGACCGAGCCTTACAAAGACACAAAGGACACCAATACTTATCTTTCTACAATTGAAAGTGAAGCCAAGCATTTCTTTTAGATTCAACCTCAAACCCAAAGAAAATATCCAATAAATTCTTTTATCTTCAAAAAGGAAGAATATCAAGGCCAGCAATCATCCATAATTGAGGCTAAAAACAAGCAAAATCGACTTGATCTAGTTTCTTCAGTGTTGCCTTTCGCAAGTCAGATCATAGCAAAAGTATAGAAACCCGTGAAACAGCCTCATGCTCATATTCATTGGTAAAAATAAAGCAGAACTAATAGCATTAGCCAGTCCTGCTCCAACCAAAACATGAATCAACCCATCAGTAATCGAATTAGTACTCACATATGCAGTTAAGTGGATCAAAGCGGCATTATCTCAGCTAAAGTAGATGGAGTTCATTCAATTCATAACTAATCTAAAAATAGCTAGTGCAATTACTAATAGTCTAAATATTTATCTTTTTAGAACTCGATGATAAATATCACATTAATGCCGGATAAAGTTAGTCCTCAGAAGACAAGCAGATCTCCAAAAAAATAATAAAAATAAAATGAAAAACGAAAGCCCATGCTAGGAAGTGCTATGACGAGAAAATCTCGATCTTTCATACCAGATGCCATCGCGAAATCAGCCCTAAATTATAAAACAGCGATGAAAAGAGATTCAATCAAAGGGAATCAGGGTGTTGAGTTCAGATCGTGGATTACATCAAAAACAATTACCAAACTAATCTCTGAAAAGGAAGATGAGGAGATGATGCACAGCAGTGGAGATTCTTCAGATTATTACAACGGGTCGGTTTATAGTGGAGTATTGTTGCAAATGGGTCACGATGTAATGCCGAACTAATAGAGTTATCCAAAGACAGTTAAAATTTGGAAATAGATCTGAATGCTGTTTTATCGAGAATGATTATCTTTCTTATGATATAAATATTCACTGTCATTTATGTCTGCGAAAGAGCATAGTAACATCCCGTAATTTCTACATTATTAACCTGTCATAGCTGCGCTAATATATCCTAGATTACTATGTCTTTATGTGTTTTTTAATCCCTTTATGTTGGTTAGATGAATCCATAAACAACATTCTCTTGGGTGTAGCTTGATTGATTTCTGGTAATGAATATTTTTTATTTCTTTTGAATTATTCATCAAGAATAAGGTTTTTCTCCTCCACACGCAGTTTCAATTCATTGATGTTGCTTTCTCTCATCTTCTTTAAATATTATTGCTTGTTCTGCTTCTGCTGTATTCTTTTAGAAAGCATCGAGAAACGCATTGAACGGGCAGCGCTGATCTTTTACTATTTTCGTATTGTCTTCACCAATTATTTTTATATTATAAATTCGTCAATTTTACGCTTTTTGTCAGTCATACTTTCAGTACTGATTCTGGAACTTTGCTTCGAACGGCTACTTTAATATCTTCCACTCAAATGGTTTAACGATTTATCCACTTTAGATTCCTTTAGCCGTTGCTCTTCAAAAATCCTTCGAGTTGACTGGACTCTCTCCTCTATTTAAGCCGCTTTTTCTTTGTGATTTTTTGAGAATTAGGATAGCCTCAAGCTTTTCCTTGAGGTGGAAGAAGAAAGCTTGTCATTCCAGTTTTAAATTAGTTTTTCCGAATGTTTGATTTGATTCTTGTGCTAATCTTTGTTTTTTTATATAATTTGCTACCATCTGCATAAATTCGACTATGTTCTTTTGATTCTCTTTGACAAAGTGTCAAATTTCATTGATGCGGCTTTGTTTTGTTTTAGATTAATGCTTTGCTTTGTCTTTTCAATTGATTAATGCTGCTTCTCAAGAACTTGTTTTTGAGAGAATACAAACCGATTATCTCTTAGATGATGAGATTGAATTAAGCTCATCTGCAACGAATATTTTTTATGAAGTTATCGTTTCAACCGTTATTGCCGACTTTTGTTGGTAATGCCTGCTTCGCTGACGATTTGACGAAAAAGGGTTTGAGGGGTGATTATTATTGGTTGATCTGCCAAGCTCATTTATAAAATTATTATTTAAATAGAATAAGTTTTATTCTAACTCTTGCCAATATACTTTGATATCACTCCTTACCTGAATTCTCAATCAAATTTTAAAACATATTGATGCAATCTGATTCCAAAATTAAGGTGGGCAAATTAATAATAAAAGAAATCGATTTAATACTATTGTAGAGTATCACCATAATTAGATCTAAATCATAATACCAAACAGCATGTTTATTATGTTACTGATATATATGCTTATTTTTATCGATTATTGTTTGGAAATACTATAGATACCGAAGGTTATTAATAATATTAATATTAAAATTATGAGCAACAGCCCTATTTATGACCGCTTCGACTCCGATATCTTCATCACTCCTTCCAGGAAACCAACACAGCATCACTGCAATGCCGACCGGAAGCACAACTTTCATACAGCGATTGAGCAAAACAATTTAGGTCCAATCTGTCGCAAACTTTTCGCGGAGGAAGGGGCGTTTGCGCGATCATACGTACCTGGAGTAAATGCTAAGCTCCTTCGATGATTAGCAGATGATAGTTAATATTGTGTATTTCTTCAATTTAAATGCTCTCTTTAGTATTCATAGCTTCATAGCCCATTTTCACAGTAAAAAATATCTGAAATAGCTGTATTTCAAATTAGAAGAGTCGATAAGATTTCAACTTATTTGAGTAAAGAATCATTATCATAGTTCAGGAAATTGGTTGAAACTGGGACATTAACGCACTGAACCTAACAGACTTTTTTTGCTTTGTGGCGGCTTTTTTGACATAAGACTAATATTTGAATAGGACTCCTTCTCGCAAGGAAACAATATTCTAAAAGGTTTCTTTTATTCACATATAAATTCGTCTTCTCCATGTCCTCCCGTTATCGATTCCGGCCTTTTTTCAAAAGTTGTCTCCCTTTCTCTACGAGTGAGAGTAGTTTCCTGTTGGTCGGTAATATACTATTGCAATTTCGCTAAAATAAAATCGTAACCTATATGTCGACTGACCTCTAGTTGCTTAGGTGTGGGTACAGTTGCAGATTGAAGTATCTCTTCGAAGCCATTTACCTTATTGGTGAGTGAAGTAGAAATGAATTGAAACTAGTTTTTGCTCATGCTGATAAATTTCTTGAGAGTCTTATGCTCTTTAATTTAAGCTTAAATATCCTGCATATTCTTGGAAATGTCAAATAAATGTTACCTGCGAATTCTTTGTTCTATTTATTTCTATATGAGGGAGATTGTACCTTTTGGGAGAGTTATTGTAATTCAGTGATACTGTTTGCCCTCAATCTCTCAATGAGATCGATAAATTCGTTAAATTTATTGTTTGCTCTATTTATTTGCTGATCAATTAAATCCAACTACTCATTATGATCATTTCGATCCATTTCTGTAGATGCTCTCTCCTGTAAACTCTTGATTCTCAACTCTAATTTACTAATTAATTGTCCTCTCACTTGATTTGTCTCATTATCTATCTCCTCGTTTTTAATTTCTTGAACTTGAAACCCCTGTTGAAGTAAATTAATTGCGCATTTGGAACAATAGAACATCTCTTTTTCCCCTTCACTCAATTATGAAACTAATCGGTACTTGGCCTAAATCCATATATAATTACTCTTTTGTGGAGATGATTCACACAACTTAATTTACTTTAAAGGTCAGATTAGTTAATACTTTTACATAAACCACGCCGTACATTTACAAACATCTCATCAATTACCTCATTCTTTACTTTTTTTTACTGCAGGAATTACCGAGAAGTTATCATCCCTAGATCTTTCCGCCTCTGAATTCCTAGCAGATATGCAGTTGAATGTCCTCCAAAATTAGTTCTTTATATTCTATCTACTGGATTTTTTTGCTTAAAAATAAACATTTCATGGCTTGAACGCAGATCTTCTGCGTCCTTTTGCTGATTTTTATGCATAGGATTATATTTATCTGCTTCATCGTTGGAGCTATTAAGTCTTTTGCTAAATTCCATTGAATTTATCACTTCCAATTCATAAGATTTCTCCAGAGACAAGTTCTGGTTCTATTGGTTTTTGTTAAGTTAGTTAATACTGTTTTCTTTATTATGAAGGGCGATTTATTTGGACTTGAGTAGAGAAGGAGTCGATTCCGAGTTCTTTATCTGCAAATTGTATCTACTCTTTGGTTGTTCATCTCTACTTTTGATAATTTTTTGCTTGATATTCATTTGAAAATAACTGATTTAAATTTAACCGATTGGGAATATACTCAATTAGGCATTAGGAATTATTCAGAATATATTAGTAAAGAAATTTCAGCTTTAAAATGCGGCAATTTATGCCATTTGAAATATAATAATATTCCTCATTTTTGATTCATCTTCCAGCATTTTCATGATTTTTAGGAACAGTTATGAATATTTGTGGCTAATAATTGCAAAATCAAATATGTTGATTGCTTATAAATCAGAGCTTTGCCTTTTCACGCTGCTAGATGATTCGGCCGAAAGTGTCATTTCCATTGGTGGGGTAATCGTTCTTACGATCGAAACTAATAATGTCCTTCCAGCTTTTTGCGACATCCTCAGCGGTCATTGTGCTGGGGTTAAAGAAAGCTCCCTAAATTAAAATTAAATTACTTCTGTTCTTTGCCATCTCAGTTTGGCGGCATAACCACCTCCAACTTAAAATAAACTTCCTGTCTCAGTGCAACTTTCATGGCACAGATAGGCGACCAAGGGTACAACTAAGGTTGGATTGACAAGTTTTAGGACATCTTAAGGCATGACTGTTTGAGTCATACGCGATGCGGCCAAGGGTGCGATAGAGTTAACTAAGATATTCCTCTTTTGTCCTTACTTGGCGAGAGCTTGCGTAAAGCCATGTAGTGCAAGCTTTGCAGCCGAATAATTAACTTGTCCAAAACTGCCAAATAATCCAGATGAAGAAGAGGTATTGACAATGCGACCGAAACCCTGTTCTCTCATAACATTCCATGCAGCTCTAGTGCACTTGTATGCTCCATAAACATGAACCTTGAAGATAATGTTCCAGTCTTAATCCTTCATCTTTTGAAAAGATATATCTCTCAAAATACCAGCATTGTTCACTAAAATATCGATCTTACCAAAGTTATCTATGGCTGTCTTTATGATCTTATCTCCAAACTCAACGGAATCATAGTTGGCAACTGCTACTCCTCCTTTTGCTTTTATTTCCTCAACAACCTTATCAGCAGCGTTATTGTTGTTACCCTGTCCGCTATGAGAGCCACCCAAATCGTTAACAACTACTTTTGCGCCTCTGCTGGCAAAGAAAAGAGCATACTCCTTGCCAATACCATTTCCTGCACCAGTCACAACAACAACTTTCCCGTCAAATCTTAGCGTCATCAATTGAATATAATGCAATGACATCATTATTGGGTCTTTATATGCATACTACAATATCAAAAAATTTTGATCATTCCAAAAATCCGGCGATAGAACTCAGGAAAAAGCATTCTTCTGAAAATTACAAAAATAACCACTCCCACTAAGAACCAAAACGCCAGTTTAATTTTCCGGGAGTTCTCCTCTTCCTTTCTTTTTAGTCCCTTCACAAATATATCAGCCTTTTTTAGTTTTTCCTCGTAGTCATCATACATTGAGTTAGTTCCTGCTAAATTTTACGAAGTTTTCGATACTCCAATCTTAATGTTGGACATGAGACCGAGAGATTAATGCAATATATCTCTCGTTTGATGAAGATGACTGCTCATTGATTTCATCTATCGGATGGCGATGTTAGGGTCTGCATGAGAGAACAGATTTTTCTTGGCTTGGTGAATGTTGCTATCCATTATATTTAAAATATCGGAATTGAGTAAAGGTTTTAAAGATATATTTTTATATAAGGTGGTGAATCCTTGATAATCATAGAAAACCCTCCTTTCAATTTTTTTAAATATATTTAAAAGATGCAAACTTCCGTACCTAAAGTATCAGAGGTCAAGGATGTCACTAGAATTTAGAGAATAGGAGCTCATTCACATATCAGAGGTTTAGGAATCAATGAGTCGCTAGATCCTAGGCAGCGTGCACAGGGTATGGTCGGTCAGGTAACTTACTCCTCATGAAGACATAAGCGAGAAGAGCTGCTGGAATCATTCTGGAAATGATCAAGGAGGGCAAAATTGCAGGACGAGCAGTTCTTATAGGTGGCCAACCCGGCACAGGTAAAACTGCAATTGCCATGGCTATGGCTAAGACTCTTGGAGAGGACGTACCCTTCACTATGTTGGCGGGTTCATAAATATTCTCACTGGAAATGAGTAAGACAGAAGCCCTTACTCAGGCATTCCGAAGATCCATCGGCGTGCGTATCAAGTAAGAAAGTGAAATTGTTGAAGGTGAAGTAGTCTAAATTGAAATTGAAAAATCATCAAGTAACAATTTAGTGATGTAGCATCTGGAGCAAAAACTGGTAAGATTACTCTCAAGACAACAGAGATGGAGACCGTGTATGATTTGGGACAAAAGATGATCTAAGCCATTCAAAAAGAAAAAATCATTGCAGGAGATGTTATCACCATCGATAAAGCTTCAGGAAAAATATCCAAAGCGGGTAGAAGCTTCGCGAGAGCATCGGATTATGATGCTATGGGACCACAAGCACGATTTGTTAATTGTCCTGAAGGTGAAATCTAAAAGAGAAAAGAAATAGTACACACAGTCACTCTTCACGAGATAGATGTCATAAACTCCAGATCTCAAGGATTTTTGGCTTTATTTTCTGGAGCAACAGGAGAAATAACTCAATAGGTGAGAGAACAAATCGATAAGAAGGTTTCTTAATGGAGATAGGAAGGTAAAGCTGACATTGTGCCTGGTGTGTTATTCATCGATTAAGTCCATATGCTTGATATGGAATGCTTTTCGTTTTTGAATAGGGCCTTGGAGAGTGAGGCAGCCCCAGTTGTTATTCTTGCCACCAATCGAGGTATCACTAACATTCGAGGAACAAACTACAAAGGGTATAAATTTGGTTATTTAGGCCGCATGGCATGCCTCTCGATCTACTTGATCGTCTTCTTATCATTCAAACTAAAAACTATAGTAAAGATGAGATCCGCCAGATTATTGAAACTCGTTGCGAGGAGTAGGATGTTGAATTAAGTGAAGATGGACTCTAATTCTTAACTTAAATTGGAGTAGAAACTACTCTTCGTTATGCAATACAACTCATAACCACAAGTTCATTGTTGGCAAGTAAGAGAAAATCGAGCGAGGTGGACTTAGTAGATATCCGCAGAGCATATAGTATGTTCATGGATGTGAAGAGATCCAGCGACTATTTGCGAGATCATCAAAAATAGTATATGTTTAGTGAGTAAACGACAGCAGGCGAAAAGATGGTGGCTGAATGATGATTAATGTACGAAATGTTTAAATATTCTAAGCGAATAGGTCCAATATTTATAATATATATTTTAATGCTACGGAAATCAAATGATTTCATCTTTCAATATTCTTTCGACGTGTCATCTAAATATTGATTAAAGTATCTATATTGTCTTAGTCAAATTAAATTATAGCGAATATATTATTTATTTATAATGGATACGATGCCACTATTATCAATTTTGAGAGTTTATTAGTTAATTATAATATATAATGGATAGTTAATATAAGCTTCATTTTCAATAGGTTTCCTAAGAATACTCTTTCGACAAATTTTATAATGCAAACTATGTCGAATTAAATACATTCTACAATCCTGCTGATTTTAATCCTCGGGATCTAATTAACCAAAAATAACTTAAAACAAGTATATAAAAGGAATTAATCATTTAAATTTCTAATGAAAATCCTCGATAAAATAATTAAGAGAGAGTTTTAAACTCTTAATAATCTCAATTTAATTGTGTTTCTCCGAAAACTAATAAAATTGAAGAAAGTTCAAAGGACATCGAATAAATCACGAAAAATCTGCTCTAATAATTGGAAAATAGTCGATTATAGACTCAAAATCTAGGTAAACATCTGAAAGTTATAACTATATCAATCCTTGAAATTTTAAGAGATCTCAAGGTGTTGTCTTCAAAAGAAGCAGTTTCAGTTTTAAAATTTAAAAATTCGAATGGTAGTATCAAGGACTTTAACGACTTAATGCTTCACTAAAATATTCGATCGAGGTCCTTATAATACTTTTCCTCTTCCTAATTTGTAAAAAAAATTTTGCAATCGGCTAAGATGTCAATGAAAAATAAGATAATGCTGATCAAATATCTTTAAAAGCAAAGGAGTATCACATACACAATCAAAAACAGATGGAAGAGTAATAAATTTTGACCAACTTTTTTACTCTCGCTTTGATCAATATTTTGATATTTTAAAAAGATGGTTTTTATAATTCATTTTTATCCGAAACAGAAGAATAGGCATTTGAGAGAGAATTACTCAGGAAATTGATAAGAAACAAATATTTTTTAATCGAATCAAAAACTTGCAAAGAAATACAATAATTTCAGTTTGTAGTTTTTCACATAAATATAAATATTTTAGTTTTAAGTATAAGAGTTTAGATAATAAAATGGGTTATCAATTCTTTTACATTTTAAAATGATTATTGAATTCTTATGATTGTATAATCAATGATTTGTGCGATTCTAATATAGTTATGATACCTTATAAATTTATTAATTGATAGTTAGTAATTAGCAGAGAGATATATTGAATGAGTTGTCAATTGAACAATAAAAATCATTCAGAATAAATTCAAGAAAAAGCAGTTTAAAAAATAAAAATCATTCGCAAAATTCAAGAGGAAAGAAACTAAAATCTGACCTATAGTGAGCTCTTGTACCTTCTTGACTATCCGAGATTAAAATATAATTTTATCACTATATGCCTCACCCTTATATATGGTAGTCAATATGCGTAAATTAACAGGAGATGGAAGGATTTAGCTAAAGATAGCAAAATAGTTTCTGATCTTTTGCTGATTTAACGAAAGATGATAGAGTAGCCTTGGACTGAGGGATAAGCCAATAGTAAATATCAGAAAGAGAAAGAGCTGCAGTTTGAAAAATACGAATATAAATTGAAAACTAAAGAGGAAATTAAATATAAAATAAAAATGGTAAAGGGTGAGCTTAAAATTGTGTAGGGATAAATAGACATGAGTAAGAATGAAAATGAAAGTTTAAATTTGCGACAGAAATATAGTCAATTGTATGAATAATATAATTTTTGGAGAAACAAATCCTATAAATTGAGTCATTTAAAGCAATTAAAAGCAGCTAACAAGGAAGCAGATATTAATATTCCAAAGTTTGATGGCCTATGCAAAGTTATTTAGTAATAAATGAAAGAAGTTCAAAGAGTAAAGTATATTTAATCGATGGGATACGGAAAGAGTATGTACCAACAATCCCCTGCTAACTAAAGGACTGTAGATAATAAAAATAATGCCAAACTCAATACATTAGAATAGATTTTTGAAGATTACGCCAAAAAATAGATTAAGTAATCAATGTTTTTTGACTAAATGATGAATACAACCAAAAACATTTCTCTCTAAAATTTTCTGAGATTAATTAATGATTCTGGAACAGCTATCCTCTTAACTCTATAATAACGAGTGAAAATATTTAAATAAAACTCTCAATTTGATAAACAAGTTAATTTTATTGTCTTCACTAATATCCTACAATAAATATGTCGGAGACAATGCAACAAATTAAAGCTCAAATATAATTCGACAGTGTTGAATATATATATTTAAGAGCTGATTGCAAAAATAAAATAAAAATAAAAATCCAAATATTTTGACGTCTCAATCGCAAGTTCTTCTCCTTAAAAATCTTTTAAAGGCAATAATCTGCGAAGCAAGATAATATCAAATTATCATTATAAAGTTAGAAGTCATACTGGAAAATATAAAGAAGATATTGAGTAGCATTTGAGGAGGAAAAAACAATAAAGGAAGAAGGACACATAACTTCATTTATAAGTTTTAAAAAAGAGTTATCCTAATCAAAATGCGATATAAAATATCAAAAGGAAAAACCGAGAGCCAAGTATTAAATTGAAAACTGATTTTGCTGAGAGTTTTGTGTATAGAAACAGTGGATTTCAGAAAAGCCAAGAATCAGTCACTAAATAAGATGATTAGCATATGAAAAAGAAACTATCATACTTGTAAAATGAAGGAAATTCCTATTCAAAAGTGTTTTACAAAAAACTGTTGACTCATAACAAAAACAGAAAGTTTAAAACTTAATTCTAGAAAATTAAACAAGAAAGCCGGCAGTACATGACTCCTAAAGAGAAACTATATACTAATAACATAAAATAAAATCCTGTGATTCGAACTAATGATTTTAGTAGCGAGGCTATAGTCAATCCAATATTATAATAATAAAATCAAGAGTTGAATAAAATACTACAATTGGAGGAAGACGATTTTTTCCTCACCAATCACTTGAGAAGTCTTGAAGTGAGAAGCAAAGATGTATAAAAAATATTAAATCGTGGTCAAGGACAGCTTCATTATTGAGTAAATTGATTATAAATTGATATCTATCTTATTTAAGGTTAAAAATCGGTCAATAATAGAATATAAATATTAAAATCAGTAGTGTTTAGTTTTAATTTGCCTGATCCTTTCCTCAAGCTTAAGTTTATTAGGATTTAACTGTGTCAGAGCTCTGTTTATCCTTAGATTTAAAGTTGACAACGCCTCTCTCTTCAACTATGGAACCTTATTAATCCTTTGATCTCTCCTATCTGGAGGATATAGTTGGTCATTATTCTATTCATATTATAAGCCACCTTCGGATTAGTCACTTTGATTATTTCTGCATTTTCTCATTTATAACTGTTGTTTGTAGAAATTATTCATCTTTTCTGTTTGCGTCATTCGTTCGTTCATTAAATCCAACTTATGCTGATTGATAAAATTCAGATCATACTCTTGTTTACTTAACTTTTCATCGTACTCCCTCTTCACTTCTGCAATTTTCTTTTAAAATTAAAGTGCTGTTCTCTCGGCATCAATCTTAAGCTTGTCATTTTAAGTTTTAACTGTATTGAGTTACTCCTCTAGATGGTTCTTAATGTCTGCATGTTTTTGTTTAATCTTTTTAATTTCCTACTGATGCTTATTGCCAATATTACTAATTTATTGTTGATTATGCTGTTCGCGGTAAGACTCATTCTGCCTGTAGCTCATCATAATCGATTAGTTTAGCTGCCTGTTTTTCATTTATTTTTATTGATACTCTGTTAATTCTAGCTGTAGAAACTATATTTTTTGCAGGAGAACACCTCGTTATCTCTTATACTATTAATCTTTGGCCACCAACTAAGTTTATTACAGCAATACCTGTTTGCTCAGCTTCAGTATTTATTTCTCCTCGAAGCTCATAGCAGTTAAATTATATAAATTCCCTATGAAAAATCGATATTCATTAAAAATAGCCATTTGGAGTTCAAATGTAAAAGTATTTTAAAAGAAATACAATTCATATGAAAAATACGTTAATAATTTAAAATGATCGATAAAATAAATGAAGGGATGTTGGAACTCAAATCATTCGTCTCCCACAGCGAAGTAGACTCCTATCTGCGCGATCAAACTATCATTGTTCTTTCTCACGTCAAAGAATCGATTCGTACTATCGTTTCCATGCAGCTGAAGTATAAATTTGCCAGTAGTACATCGTCCAGATGGAAGATACACACGAAAAACTGCTGGAAAAGATCAGCGTATTTATTGATACTTTTTCGTGCCATTTTGCTGACTTCCATAGCAATTTCTAAACGATTCAGCAGGATTTAGAGGAAAGCAATAAAGTACATGCAGACTAAAAAATTGAGAATCAGGTACAAGCTGTAAAATTTAGAATTTTTTGTAGGAGATGAGCAAGAGAATAGAGCAGCTAAACAAAGAAATATTCAGCAAAGAGGAAGAAGCAAGATAACTTAGTACCAAACTTTAGGAAAGAGAGACACAAATTGATACTCTGGAAAGGGAATCGAATGAGTATTTAAAAAAAATGTAGGCGGACTTTTACCGTAATCAAAAGGCATTAGAAGATTCATACGAAATTATCACAAAGCTCGAATAAGAAATGGCAAATATTAAAAATCAGAATGAACATCTTACTGATTTGAATTCTCTTTTGCAGAAATCAAGAATCAAAGGAAGCTTTAACAAAGCCATTATTGAAGAGGATCGGCTGATAATGGATATATAAAGTGAAGAAGTCAACAGAAGTCATCATTCGCCTTCTTTTGTACGATCATCACTCATTAGCAGCAATTCATAGCAAGGACTCAGCCAGTTTTAATAGCTCATTCCTATAGATATAGATTCGAGGGAAGTCTTAACAAGTATTTAAGGTCTTGAAATGCCAATCAAAACAGAAACTCTAAGGTAAATGCTAAACATGTCAGTTTAAAAGGAGTATTTAGTGCAGTATAATAAATGCGAAAGCATCGAAAAAAGATTCTTATAAAAATAGAATTACTGTGTGAACGACTATCATTTCTCAAAGAGCAAATAGCAGATGTGGATGATCAATAATTCACTGGATTTTGCTCCCCAGAAAACAATAAAAGAGTTTAATATCGTGCCTTAATAGGACAGCAAGAAATGTAATCCCTATTACAGCTATTTTTTAATTGTAAATTTAGGATTATTTAGACCAGTCAAAATGCTAAAATCAACTCGAATTATTTCGAAAAGGTTTACCATATCAGTACTGATGAGCAGTGGAAGAAGGTCAACGACCTGCATCTTCCTTTGCATGAATGGGAAAGCTATTTGAAAGACTATCTGCTTCGTTAGGCCAAGATTATTTCATGATGATGAGCGATACGTTATTGCCTATTTTATAAAAACTTGTATAATTATCTCAATAAATTAAAATTTTTCTTTCTCATGGCAAGTCAAACTAAAAAATTAAATCATTTTTGCCATTTTAAAATATGGAAGTGTTGGTACTGCTATTATTGATATTAAATACATTAAAATGAACATGAACGTGAATTATGGCGGTGGCTACAATCAACCATATATGCAAGAAGTGGCATTATAATCCTATCAGAGTCCAAAGCCATATTACAACCAGCCAATGATTGTACAACCATCCCCTCAAGTGATAATTGTAGAAGATGGCTATGGTTACAACAACAACGCTTCTAACGAGGCAGCTCTTTGTGCATGGTGTTGTTGTCTTTAGCTTCTATGTTGTTGTCTTCTTTGATGTGATCATAAAAATCGTTTATTTTCTATTTATCCTTAATTTTCTAAATCAGCAATTGATTCCGGGTTCGCTTTCAAAAGAAATAAAATCTGACAATATCCTACCTCTCATTGCTTTAGTTATTTATTTTGCTTCGTCTGATGAAGAGTTGATATTTTAATGATCTATATATAGAACTAATATAATTGTTGCCTATGATTACAAATTTAATGATAATAAGAATTTTATAATTTATCGCTTTGGACATGTATAAATTGACATAAAATAGATGATGCCTTTCATTTTAACTATATTTTTTTAACATATATTCCATTGTCAGGATCAGCAGATTCCATTTTGATTGCAAAACTTCGAGTACATACCAAATGGTTAAGACTCATAGATTGATACCATATTTCATATCTTCAATGTATAAAACTTAAAGATTGTAAAGAAATAAGTGCATTTTATACGACAGAACCTGCGCCAAACGATAAAATTAGAAATAGTCAATTTTAAGCAAAGCCTTGACAGGAATCAAACTACTCACAGCCAAAAATAATACAATGATATCTTCAGAAATAGCATTCATAAAAAAAGATGAACTTCCAAAGTCTTCAAGGCTTACTCAAAGTCAAAATAAAAAATTTAATTTAATAATTTTGCCCAGCCAAAGGAAAATATTTGTCAGGATAGGATGAAGGTTCAAAGATTTAATAAAAGTTGATTGATAAAAGTCACTTGATTTTAACTCTTAGCAGATATTTATTCATACCATAATAATAAGTTAAAGATATGTAAAGTAACGGGCTCACAAGATCGCAGCAGACAGGTCGGGTTGCCTTTCTCGGTGTCTCCTTTTTGATCATGTTTATTGCTTTCAACTCCCTGCAGAACACAGTTTCCTCAGTATATCAACAAAATGGGTACGGAAGTCTGGGTCAGGTTTCGGTTCTTCTTTTGTATGCAGTCTTTGGAGCTACGACTTTCTTTACGCCTTTTATCATCAGGACTTTTGGCTACAAAAAAGTTATGTTTGTAAGTTCATTAGGATACGGAATATTTGAAGGTGCCGGGCTAATTGTTACTATATTTGATGGGATGCCAAAGTGGTTAGGATGGGTCATTGTCTTATTAGGAGCATCATTATGTGGTGCTTCTGCTTCGATGATTTGGGTTGCTCAAGGATCTTACACCAGTAACGTCGCTGGTGAATAAAGAAAGACCGAACTTTTCGGATTATTTTGGATGCTAATGATGTCTTCTCAAATTGTTGGTGGCATAATCACAGCCTTCGCCCTCGGTCTAATTAGCAATGTTGCATACTTCACAATTCTTACAGTCCTTGGATGTATTATTTTTTTAATTTAGTTGCAAGTGCTTTTCTATTCATTCTTTTACCAGATGTTTCCAGCGCCGGTAGTGGAGATATAGCCACTGTGGGAAATTAAGCATGGAAAGTTTGGGTGATAATTAAAGACCCCAAATACAAAATTCTTCTCTACTATTATACTTTTTCTGGATTATGTGTTGGATTCTATGCAACTTTTCTAAGTAAATTAGTAAAGTCGAGTCTACCTGCTCAAGGCATGGATGGTAATATTGAATAAAGCGTCGACGATTACAATAAAAGAATAAATTTGAACTACGGATATGTTCTTATTGCTTTAGGAGTTAGTCAAGCCCTTACTGGCTTTATTATGAACCGAACTTTTGAGAAATTTTGTAAATTCAAGTTAGCAGTCACCGGGACAACTATAGTTGAAATCGCTGGTTTTGTTTCTTTATTGTGCTATTTTCTGAATTAGTACGGTCTCTGCTTTGCCGTCTCGATCTTGTGGGGAGCATCGGAATCATTTCTTCAAACAAATACAGGCGCTTTAATTGGAGTAATTTTCCCAGGGAAAGTAGAGTCCTTTAGTGTCTTTAGAATTTTCATAGCACTCGGAACAGTCCTTACTATTCTGCTGAACATAGCTTTAGAGGATGCTCCGCAGTGGATTTTCATCACAATTGTCGTAATGGTGCAAGTAATTGCTTCCATCACATCAGTCCATTTGAGGGACCTGAAAACCAACGCCAGCGAAACACAAAATTTAATCTAAGGATCTTCCGAGCCATGATCCTATCCCTTCATCTTAGAGCTTGTGCTCGCCATTTTATATATATTAGCAATATTCATTCACTTATCATCATACTTCTCCCCGTTGCTTGCGCTGCAACTCACGTCTGTTGAGCATTTCTATCTCATATTTTTACATTTATCTTTTTTACTCCTATGAGTATTGTCTAAACTTGCCCCACCCTCGACCATCTGGACCTGTTGGCCTGTATTCTTAATTATCAAAGCCTTCATTTATCTCCATAAATTCTTTTGGTGGTTTGTATTTTTTAATGTGATCAACTCTTAATGTTCTCCCGCAGATTTCCGCGCCATTGAAGTTATCAACGGCAAGTATTGTTGATCTTTGATCTTCATAAGCTAAAAATGCAAAACCTTTAGATTTTCCTGTTACCTTGTCTCTTGCCAAACGCAAATCTACTACTTCTCCGAACTCTGAGAAAACTATTACGATATCACCTTCATTCATATCGTAGTTAAGCCCGCCGATGAATATGTAAGCGCTGTCATACTGAATAAAGCCACTTTTACGTCTGAATGCCACGAGGCCTTTCCTTTGATACCGTTTTTAAGTTCGTTTAAATTGAATCTTTCGATATTTTTGATGGTATGCATATTTTTGCTAAGAAATACTCTTATATTATAATGAGATAA
>Ga0302280_1001236_pt1 | contig 21368 bp, 9 predicted proteins | sample III_Fen_E1_1_FD_198771 | JGI IMG/M metagenome (GOLD analysis project Ga0302280, IMG submission 198771) | Peat permafrost microbial communities from Stordalen Mire near Abisko, Sweden - III_Fen_E1_1 | ecosystem: Environmental > Terrestrial > Soil > Wetlands > Permafrost | place: Sweden: Abisko... | reverse complement strand
ACAACATGTCTTGAAAATTCATATTTTCCAAATTTATCATTGTTGAGATATTGCTATGTGAAAAATGAAAGTACGTACAAAAATATTGTGAATAATTATAACAATTATCCAAAATTAAAAATACTTTTATTGATTTTTTCATATAAAATGAAACATATGATTATTCGTCTCAGTGACTTTAAATTATTTTTGAATGTTAATATTATTGAATTTAAAGGTGATATTGATTGTATAATTCCAGATAATTTTCCGCCAAATTTACAAAATATTAAATATAACACTCAAGTGGACATCAAAAATATTAAAATGTTGAGAAATGTATAATTAAACATACAAATTTTTTTCATACTCTTTTAATTTATTCATTACTTTTGGACCATATTCTGATTTATTATCGTTGACATTGATGTGTATTCTAGAATATGTTTCTTGTTCTTCATATTGTTTTGTATTTTGTGGATTATTGGAAACTACAAAATGCCCACGTTTTATGTATTGTTCTAACGATTCACCTTTATCTTTTTTTAATGTGATAATATTACCTTTTAATTGAAAACTCATTGTATGATTGATTAGTGTAATAATGATTTTTATATTTAAATTATTTTATATCAATTTTTTTCAAAAAGTGCCTTTTTAAATATAATACAAGTGTCAGTGAGTACTTGACAATTTTTTATCATTATATTTCAAAAATTTGTGTATGTATCTTTTAACAATAATGTGATATAGAATAATTGCCATTGTAATATATAACATATATTTTATAACTTTGTAATCAACAAGTTCACCTTCATTATCTATAAAATATCTAAAAAAGTGGAAACAAATGATTATGAACAAGACAGAAATAATATCAATCATTGTTTTGGTGATAGTGTGTTTTGAGATGTTAATATTGATGTCAGACATATTATATTAATGTATCAGAAATTATTATACACAATAATTTTCGATGATATTTGGATGCTTAGATTATATATAAGACATGATCATGTTTAAAATGCAATTCTTTTTTTTTAGGTTATATATATAATAATTTTTATGGATTATAAAATATTAATAATTTTATTGGCATTATTATTCTTGGTAATAATGATTTATAGGGAAATAACAATGATAAAAGATGATTACACGCGAAATGCATGTGAACTTGTAGATGGAGTAAAAACCGAAAATGATTCAATGGTTGTAAAACTCCAAAATAATATGATAAAATGTGTAAGTCAAATAAGAAACATAAGTGGAGATAATATTCAACAATTAAGAAAAATAAATATTTTGAACAATCAACCAATTATGAGAATTGCGAATCATTATACCGAAACAGATGATAGTATGCATACAGATGTAAATTACATGTCGGATACAAAAAATGCAAATGGTCTTGACAAGTCTGGAAATCCTCGTGGAGGTCCAAAATCAAGTATATTTCAAAAAAAACAAAATGATAGTTATTATATGAGTGAATCAGACACAGACAATAGATTATATTTGAAAAGTCCATCAGTAGATGTTACTCAACCAAGTCCTACCAAATCCAAAAATCCCATTGGGGATGCAATAAAAACAAATAAAAATATTCAATGTGATGGTGATGTGTGTTACATAAAAAAAGATAATAACGAAGAACATAGTGAAACTTTACCAATTTATGATGGACATAGTGAATCTGATGAAGAGAGTGATGATAATTCAATAAAGAATAAATTAAATGAAGAGGAAATAATATTTAATGCTGCAGAAGAAACAGGTGATTTTCAGGATGATAATAATATAAGTATGCAGAATAATCAATCAATAAAATCAAATGAAAGTGAGTTATACGAAAAATCTGAAGAAAGTGAAGATTTAAATATAAAAGAAAAGTTAAAACCAATAACAGAATATAAGATGACAGATTTAAAAAAAATGTGCAAAGAATATAATATAAAGATAATGTTATGGGATGCAAAAATAAAAAAAGTTATTGCATTAAGAAAGGATCAGATATATGAAAAAATAGGGGAATATTTAGGAAATAAGAAATAAAAATTTAAAATTTAGAAAATATAAAATATATAATATAATATATACATAATGGATAATTATTTTCAATCCTGTCCACCAATGATGGAAGATCAAGGTCGCCCTTTAACAGATTTTAGATCTCCAACAAGTAGAAATGAATATATAAAATATATTAATGATATATGGAGAGACGATCAATATCGTTTATTCTTGCAAACTAATGGGCAAGAACTATTAGATAGAGAATGGAATTTTAACAAAAAAAGAAATAGTTGTTGGGTGAATGATTGTATTCACAATTATCCAACAAGAGCAAATCCAAGACAATTTGCACAAGAAAGAGAAGCATATGATTCAATTTATGATATGAAAACAAATAAGGCATTAGCACCAATGAGACAATGTCCAAAATTCAAGGATTTCAGATTAAATCCTGAGGTATAAATTATTTTAAGAATTTAATAATCATAACTATTGATTATTAATTTTTGATTATGGTAAAGTGAATGATATTGAATTTGTTGTTTGTCCTGTGACAGTAGTGAAAGTAGATATAATATTCCAATTTGTGCCATCATTCATAATAGTAGCACCATAATATGTAAGTGTAAAATTATAATAATTAAGTGTTTCAGATGATCCAGATATTGGAGCAGACGGACTGAATGATTGAACGTTACTTAGAATAGTTGACGGATCGCCTAATATTATAATTTGTGTTGGTGAAGTATATGGTCCATAACCAATTGTAATAGATCCATTTTGTGTAAAATTACTGAAATAATATTTTCTTCCTGGAATAGATGAAGATGAAGATGGAATTACAATTGTTGCACTTGTACTAACTGTGGAACTAAAAGTTATTAATTCTGCGGATATAAATGTAGAATTTGACAATAATGGAACTAATGTTAATGTTGTATCATATACATTACCAGTTGTCAGATCATATGTGTAACCATTATTAATTGTACCAATAGCCCAAATACCATTACTAACATAATAATTTGAATATGTTCCAACATCATTTGCTGCATTTTTTGTTACACCGAAATATGGTATAGATACACTATCAGTGATTTCAAAAATTATTTCTGAACTGGATGTTGCAAATGGTTCATAATCTTGTATGATAATAGGTCCCAATATTGAATTTGTTTGTATAGTTGCTGGTGAGCTTGATGAATATGCATCTTGTAATGTCACACTACTCCATGCAATAGTACCAGGACTAACCCATTTTAAAACATTATTATTTATTACACTTAAAGTTGTTGGATTATTTGGGCTATTTATTATTGGTTGAAATTCGCTTAATATATTATTATACCACAATATACCACCATTTAATAAAATTGATGTTGGGTCAATTAGAATGCTTTGTACAGGAGATGTAATTAATGGTCCAATATTTACAATTAAATTATTTGCTGCTACTTGATTTGATGCATTAGTAGCATTTAAGATGGCATTATTATTCATATTTAGATTTCCTGTTATTGGATCAATTAATGTTGATGAAAAGGATATAATATGATCTTCATTTGGAGTATTTACTAGAAAATATGCTATAGCTCCATTTATTGGCAAAGATGATTGTTGATCACTTAATAAAAATGGTCTTGAGGAATCTGCACCAATTGTCAATAAATTTCCTTGCACTGTTTTTTTTAATTTATCGAGACCAGATACAGAATCAATCCAAATGGTGCTATATGAATCATTTGTTCCAATAAATCCAGGATCATATGGTCCTGGATTTGTAGAATCTGTTCTAAATTGTAATCCTTGTGATATTCTTACAATTGGCGCATTCAATTCAATTTTTGATGTATTTGTTAGAACTCTACTTCTTGGATTTAATGTATTTGCTGTAGTTGCTGCATTTATAATAACATCTCCAATAAAATACGATGAAGGTAAATATGCCAATTGTGTTGATGTTTGAGAATTTAGTGCAATAATTCCATTACTGCTAGTTGTTCCAGATATCAATTCAATATTTTCGATAGCTCTGAGATATATTGAACCATTTATTTGATTTCCGGTAATTAAAGGTGTTGGTGCAGATATAGTAGAACTAATTGATTGTATATCAAAGTATCCATTATTTGGCGTACTAGTTGTGACGGTTGTTCCAGTTTGAAAGATAGTATTATCATTAATTGTTACATTTAGATTACCATTTGTTCCACTATTTATAAGTGTAATATTTCCGGTGTTAGCATTGGTGATATTAATTCCATTATTTGCATATAATCCTATTTGTCCGAAAATTCCTGATGGAGTTGTTGTTCCAGCCAATAATTCTATGTTATTTATTGTTCTGAGATATATGGATCCATTTTGAAAGGTTCCTGTGAGTTTTGGTGTTAATAAATTGGATAATTCAAAATTTATGGTTGAACTGACTGATTGAAAATCAAAATATCCTTGATTTGATATGGGATTTGGTACATCATTACCTGTATTAAATACAGATCCATTTCCGATACTTGTTTGTAGGATACCAGATGTATTTGTTAGATATATAAAATTTGTGTATTGTGTTTGATCTAAAAAAGTAGGTGTTGCAATAGTATTAGTAGTATTATTTGAAATTTTAATTCCATTTGTGGCCAATGATATTGCACTTTGTCCATTTATTATATTTATGTTATTATTTATTGTATTTGTGGTTTCAATATATACTTGGCTAATATTTGATATTTTAGTTGTTGATGAATTCATCAGGAATAGATTATTTGGATTATTAAAATCAATAACTTCAAAATATCCTGAATTTGGTGAAGAACCAAAAGAATTAAATGTATGTATATCAATTACACTATTTATTGATGATGTACTTTGAATATAATGTGATTCATTATTACCTAAAACAGTGAGTGTATTTAATGATGATTGAAAAATATAGGATAAACCAGTTAATGGTTGAATTCCAACACCCGCAATAATTTTTAATGGTAATCCACGAACACTCAATGTATTGTAATTGGGAATATATGAATGTGTTGGCGAAACCAATGTTGTATCTAAAGTACCATTATTTGCTCCTATATCATCAGATTGAATAATAGAGGTAGATAATACATCAATATTTACATTAATTGGTGTAGTATTTATTCTATCATATTGATAACTACCGGTATCCTCTGTGACATCACCACTGGAATATGGAACAGAACTTCTCCAGAATACAAATCTATCAATTGTAAAATCGTCTGGATTTGTATTTGGGGGAATTGATGGTGGAGCTATTGGAGTACCTTGAACCCATCCAAAAAAACCCATTCCTTTTACTATATTATTATTTATATCATAATATGGATAATCAAATTCTAAACCTCTATCAAAAGTATCAGTTAATCCACCAGTTGCTGATCCGATTGGGATATTTGTTATTATGGCATTTGATGTGTATGGAGTTATACCTGGTGTCACAACAGGATTACCAATGTAACCCAGTACAAGAACAGGTGGTAATATATTTAATTCGGTTGTATTGATATCCATTGTAGCACCATTTACAAGTAAATTTTGTGTATTTGAATTGTTTAGAATTATATTATCACCAATTCCAGGATAGATTGGAAGATTAGTTGTTGATAATATAGTGAAATCGGCACTTGTTGATGGTTGTCCGATAGTTATTGTACCGATTACTAATGATGATGCTATTGCTGTGCCATTGATAATTATTGAGCCACCAATAGATGCACCACCACTCACAGTGAGTGATGTAAAATTACCAACAGTACTTCCACTGCCACCACCACCAGTTGTTGATGTATTAATTGCAATAATAAATTCTGGTAAAGATGTTGTTGTGGTCGATGATGAAAGTCCTCCAATATCTATATTTAAAAGTGATTTACTGGAGCAACATCCTTTTCCATTACTAGAAGATACATTTTGTAAAGATTTACTCATATAAATTTTAATATAATATTTTTTTGGATTGGAACACAATAATCATTATTATATTGTGTAAATGCATATTTACACAATATAACAATAATCATTATTATTATATTCATTATTATATTATGTGAACGTATGTTTGCATAATATAACAATAATATTGATAAATTATTATATTGTGTGAATATATATTGATGGATAAATTTACGAAACCATATACTAGACCAAATATAAGACAACCATTCGACAAATTATCAATTCCACAAAAAAAAGTTGATAAAGAAAAAATAGATATGTTATTTGCAACAATAAATGAGGGTGATTATAATAAAATAAAATCATTTATATCTGACAAAAATATTACATTTAATGTTACAAACGAGAATGGAGAAAGTGTATTGCATACCATGATAAATAATGATAAATTGGGGATGGAAGAATATCAAATATATGAAATAATAAAATATTTAATTGATAGGGGAGCACCAGTGAGTACATATGATAAAAATAATGTAACACCAATACATTTGGCAGTTAAAAATCAATTGTCAACAATTGTGAAATTATTATTAGACCATGGTGCAGATGCAAAAGTATCTGATAATCAAAATATGAATCCGTTTCATTATATGAGTCAGGGAAAAATAGTTGAATGTAAACCAAAACAATTTGTTAGGCCATTGATTCCGAATGAGAGTATTAAAATAAATTCAAGAGCAGAGATGAAAAATGCAACAAATGTGATAATAGAAATTTTGAATAATGACAAGATGAGAAAATTTACTACACATATTAAGAATAGTTTAAAATTATTACCAAAGATATTTATGAATGAATTTGAAGAAGGAGAAAAAAAGATAATACAAGATATTTCAGATATTGTGTCAGATTCAAAACTTGGAAAAAATGAGATGAAATCAAGAATAAATATTAAAATGGAAGAATTTACAAAATATTTAATGGATTATGTGGGAACAGAGATGAAAACTACATTAAAACCTCTTGATGTGAGACCAATACAAGAACGTGGTTGGGGGCCAACTGATAATACAATATCAAAAATATTGGGTGAAGATACTTATGATAGAATTACAAATATTAATGCGGCATTCACCACAAATAAACAAAAATTAATGGATGATATTACCAAGGATATTGATGCATTAACAAAACAGATGATTGATAATACTGAAAATAGAGATAAATTTTACACAGACATTGCGGATATGATGATGCATAATTACAATGTATATGTAAACAATGAACATTCAGTTGTTGGGGGTACGAATGTGAGTAATTTTGTTGATTGGACACAATTAGCTCAAATAATTACAACAGTTACACAAGAAAATCTTATATTCGAAGAAATAAATATTATGACTGAACAAGAAAGTTACGTATTTAATGTAAAAGTGATAGATGATTCATCAAATAATTTTGGTATATTTAATAATGATGCATCAAATACAGGTAGAAAGATGGATGGTCAATTATTTTATTTTAATATTCCAAATAATCATATAACAACAGCAATACGTGGAACAAAAACTAATAGAAAAAATTGGAAAGACGGTAAAACACTAACAGAACCAGTTCCATTAACTATTAATATACCACCCAATGTATTATCAAATGTCACTGGGGCAAATAGAAAAAAAGTAAGAATCGGTGCTAATATTGGAACAAAATTAAGTGAAAGATTAATATTATCTGAGGAAATTGAACCTCAAGATCCTCTAAATCTCTCGATGCCAGCTTTTAATAAAATATATTATAGCGTGAATACATTACCATATTTATTAAAAAATAAGATAGCAGATGACAATCCATATTATTTTGTATCAAAATGTGTTTTTGCAATAGATCAAATAAATAAACACATAAGATTAATACAAATGAATTTGAACCATTTGTTGAAATTATTGGACGTTAATTATTATGAAGGAGTATATCCAAATTTAATGGTGAATATATTAGAAAGTTTATTAAATTGCATTCAGAACATTAATATTATTCGCAGAGAAGAACAATTAATAAAGAATCAATCTCAAAAATTATATGTCACTTTTAATAATAAGTTTAATGAAAATAAAAATATAAATTATTCTTATAGTTTAGAATATGCATCAGACATTGGAAAAAATATTTATGATGATTGTTACAAAAAAATCAATGAAAATATGTCTTTGTTGTATAGCATATTATTGAATGTTCATGAGAAATTGAATAGAACAATCAATGTATTAAATAATGCATCTGTTTTGCAATATATTCAGTTATATTTTGGTGATAAACAACACCCAAAAGAAATAAACGATGATGCCAATATACAATTAGCAAATTTATTTGATAACAATATTAAATTATTCAATACACTACCCAAGTCTCTGAATGAATATCTTGAAAAATATTCAAATATAAAAATAAGCAATGAATTAAAAATTGATATTCATTTTGCAAGACAAAAAATAATTAAAGATTTTATACCAATAATAACAAATAAAAATTATCAGACATTTTATTCATTGCATGAAAAGAATACAGTCAGTAATCAAATATACGAATCAACAAATTCTATTATATATGACACAACAACAGAACGTACAAATGTAGAACGTACAAAATTATCAACAATTGAACAAAAACCAAAAATAGGTTATTTATATTATTATGAAAATAAAAGTACTATAGGTATGTTACCACCTGATTTAAATAGTACTATAGTCAATAATTTTCACATTGATTATCCAGAAATACCATATGGTCCAATTTCAATAAATTTTGGCGAACTTGATTCTACAATCACAAATAATGGAGCTTTTGATAAATATATTGGACAAATAGGAACAATACCAATAGACGCAAATAATGAGAGATCAAGAAGAGATGCTATTATACCATCTGTTGGATCATATTTGGGTGAATATATGAATATTATGAAAATATATTTAATTCAAAATATCATTGCATTTTTTAATGATAAAAGTTCTTCAGGAATCCCTAAAGTAGCTGATGTACAGATATTATCTACTGATTTACAAAATAAATTAACAAAGACTAAAGATGGTTTGTACAATGTAATAAATGATAATGGAGTAAATTCAAATGATGAGGCAAGAGATGCAATTGTTTATTCAATTGTTGGTAAACTTGCAGATGAATTAATAAGGAATACAATAAGTTATTCATTACAATCAAGTATAAGTAAATTTGTGCATGATATAGTTAACAAAAAATTCAAAAATGAGATGTTACAAGACATAATAATAAATCCATCATCTGGAACAACACAACAAATATTGCATTTTGATTTAGGATTCAAGGTTAATTTTTCAAAATTATTTGATGATATTGTTGTGATGTTTTTGAATGGGCCAATAAATGATAATAGTAGTTATATGGGTTTAAAATACACAGGAAAATTAATGAATGATGAAATTATCAATAAAGAAGAGAATCAATACAAGATTTACAATGAAAATTACACTAGTGATGCAAATATTATTGATGAATGTTATAAATTGGAACCACAAATAATAAAAATGTTGTCAAGTGGAAGAGCTGATATTAATCAAAAAGATTCTTCTGGATCAACACCAATACAATATGCAATTGACACATTATATCCTGAATTAGTGAGAGTATTTATAAAACATGGAGCATATGTATATAATTCAAAGATACAAAATTATGGAGGATTAACACCATATCAACATGGATTAAATTTATATGAACAACACAATGCTTATTTATGTAAAGATGGCAATGATTGTAAATACATATTATCAAGATTTTGCGATCCACTATTTAAAACAATAAAAGAAAATATGATGGCTAAAAAAGAATACGGCAACAATATAATATATTTTTTGGATATATTATTTCCACAAATGTTGATGATGTACAATAATCAATTTTACATGCATATAAATAATTATATTAATAATTGGAGTTATGAAAAATCAACCGATCTATTAAAATTATTGAATAAATATGGCATAATGAATGTTGAAATTTTTGAAAAAGTTATTCCATTATTTAATGTGGATAATGTTGGTGCAATTAAAAACAATGATGTATTGAATCCACTTTTAACGAAAGAAAATGAATTAAATAAAAATGATGAAAATATACAAAAATTAATGAAAGAATATACAAATAGATCTGAAAGTTTAAAGAAAGAATTAGACCATTACAACAATAAACTTAAAAAGGATAACATTGATAATGAATATATTAAAAGATTAGAAGAAAAGATAAATGAAGTTAATTTATACATTATAAATTTAAATAATAAGAAAACAAATAATTTATCAACATATGCTACTTTGAATGCAAATGTTACAAATAGGGTAAATTTTGACAGTAGTAATTTAAATATGAGAGTAAAGAATTTTATTGGTTCATCTGGACATGTGAAAGCAAGATCGGTATCAAAAATGTATGATAATTTATTTAATAGTGCTGTATCAAACGTTGGGATACTAGTTCCTGATGGTTTGCAAGATTATAGATTGTATGAGGAATTATGGTCCAAGTATATAAAATCTGATAAAAATGATATAACAAATATTCACATGATTTTAGTATTATTGCAATCACAAATTATTAAAAATATGAAACAAAGAGATGAGATTGATACTTATAAGAAAGATTTTGATGTAATAAAATCTGTTTATGATGACATATTTATTTTTACAATAGATAATAGTAGAAATTTACCACAAAAATATAATTATGGTAATGCATTTTTGAAGGATCAATTGGACATAATAGTTCATTGTACTAAACATGTAATATTTGCGAACATGTATAGTGTTATTTTAAGAACTATTGTTGAATATGTGAAATCATTGAATCCGAATGAATATATTGGTAAAAAGATTGACGACACTGACATCAATAATTTAATTAGAGATAGCAAAGATGATGACAATAAGATGACAAGTGATAACATTAATTTATCATTATATGATCCAAACAATTATCCTAAATTTTTGGTTGAAGTGATGAATAGATTTGTTCAATACAATCATGAAGGAACGAACAAGAAACCAGAATTAAAAAAGTATATAATTGATGATATGCCAAAAATGATAATTAAAAAATTGTTGGATATATATGATGATACCGATGATTATGAGGATAATGATAGAAATTTAGATTCGATTGATGAATTATTTAATAATATTGCAACAATAATAATGAGAAATCCGGTTGTTCCAGTCAAGATTGATTCTACATTGATCGTGAATATAAATAATTATGTGATACCATATTACAAGGAGATTATAATTCAAGTAATACCAGCAATGAAGAAAATAATGGATAATTATAATAGATTTATAATGAATGATAGTAGACATATTGATATAATGAAAGAATTGATAGATAGAGCAGTTACGGAAGTTAATTTGCGTTAATATTATAATTTTTTCCGGTACTTGCTGAAATGTGTGTACCAGAAGGAAAATCGTGAACAGTAATTATTTCCAATGTAAATGAATGATCAACCCCATTAAAATCATATAATGTACCATCCACGGAATAAAATGCAATTTGTAATTGATATAATTCATTTAATGGATTATCATAGATTGCTGGCATATTAACATAACTATTAAATAATACTTTGTCTGGCAAATCACACAACAGTATTTTGGCAAATGCTTTTGGAATGGCACCAGTACTTCTGTAGGCCTCCAACGGTTCAGCTACCATATAAACATAATTGCCTCCACTTAATTGCAGAAAATTATTGGTGATTATGAGTGGATTACCACTGACATCATATAAACTATCGAATGCATATGCATCTTGATTGGTATGTATAGTGGCATACGTAGTTATTGAATTTGGATCACCTGGATTTCTCCATCCCAAGACTGAAGCTGCAGAATTGGGTTGATCAAATCTCAATCTCCACAAATCAGGAATATAGATTAAAACAGCAAAACCACCACCACCAGAACCAGTTGCAGGAGTAGTTGTTGGAATTCCTAAAATATCAAGATTAAATGGAGCTAACGTGAAAGTATAATGTGAATTATCAATGATCGAATTTACAAATTGTTCTCCATTTAATATATTTGCGGCAATTCCTGAATATTCAACAGCACCTTCTATTATAATTGTTTGTCCAGGAACTGTCATACCATGACCTGGTTGATTTACAGTAATAGTATATATTGGAGATACTTGTGATGTCGTTGTTGGTGTGATAACTGGATTTGTTGCAACGAATGGATTTGGTACTATATATTGTTTTAATGATGACATTGATACTACATTTGTATTGGTATTGATGGTAACTTGAATATAATGGAATGGTGTATATGGTATATATCCTACAATTCCACTTCCAATACTTGTTCCAGAGTTAATTCTTGGGACAGCAAAGAATAAATCTGATATTTCTGTTGCAAGATCACTTGGTGTGTAATTTCCAGGTGGAATGGTAATGTGATATAAATAATCACCATCATCAATATCGTTCCAATAAATATTATTATTTGAACTATTTATTGCTTGTTGTGAATTTGGAAATTCAGAACTTACTAATCTAGCTTGAACAATATTACGAAATGTTTTTGTTAAACTAATAGTATAACTATTTGGATATGTATATCCAGTATTAACATCAGTAACAAGAGAAACGGTGACATTAGATCCTCCACCACCATTTAAAATAGTTTGCGTTGCAGGAGAAGTTAAAACAAATTGATATCCATTTGTTGTTACATTTTGTAATGTATGAAATGCCGAATTCATTGTTGGACCAATTGGTAATCCTGCATTTAATGAACCAAGGGGAACACCACCAATAGTTTGATAAATTAAAAAATAATTATATGAATTTAATGTATATGTTTGATTCATTACTTGTGGTAAAATAATGAAAAAATAATTATTACTCGCCACAGCTGTACTAAATGTTGGTGGACCGCCTGTAACAGGAAGTGATACGGTACTGTATGATATTACATATGATTGATTTGCAATAGTTTGGGAAATAGTTGTGATTAAATGTGTAGTATCGGTAAATCCTGTTATTGGCGCAACAACGTCATTAGCATAAACAATCGTACCACCAATCATTGCAGATGTGAAAGTTGTACCAACACCAGTTATGATAAATCCAATTTGTGATGCTGTACCAATGGAATATGTCATATTAGGTGGTAAATTAAGTTCATCTTGTGTAAGTGTTAAATATATAGGAAAAATTGCATTAATTTGATTTATTGGAATATTACCAAGATATGATGTTGTTAATGGGGATCCTCTATCACCTTGTATTCCTTGTATTTCAACTGTGAGACTCGTTCCGGTATAATAGAGTGGAATACCGTGTTGTGCAAAAATTACCATGAAATCATATCCGATTGGTATGATGAATGATGGATTTCCATTCGAATCATATGTGTTAAGTTGTATTGTAGTGGACACAACATGACTCATTGTTATTAGATCACCATCTTGAAATCCATTATTTAGATGTGTGACATCAACAATATTAGAACCAGCATTAAAAACTAATGGATTTGGCGAAAGAACTTGTGGTGGAGCTAATATTAATGTTGGTATGATATCTCTATCAGCACTATTGATATTTATATAATGAGCTTTAAATCTTCTTTTATTTGTACCATCATCTAATAATCCTTCTTTGAATAAATATCCTGTGTATGGATCAAATCTATTGTCTGGTTGAGAATATAAATTTTGTGCTGTATTTGATGTGACATTTGGATTTGTAGCATTTATTGATTTTTGGATATATTCTTTATTCATGGGATTGCTGGATGAAAATGCATCATTATTTTTATGATAATTTTGTGTGTTCATTGGATTTATTGATGGGACATTCATTGATGGAGGTAATTGTTGTCTTGATTGATTGATTAAATCAAATTGTGATGCAACATAACTTTTATTATCAATTGGTGGTATTTTTCCTCCCACATATGATTGTATATAATTTGGCCTAACATATAAACTACTATTTGTGCTATTGGACATATGTATATATTATGAATCTTTTATTTATATGATATTCGAACGAAATATTCATTGATTTTTGTTTGAAAAAAAGTTGATATTACAAATATATATGATTATTGACTATATATAAAGATTTACTAATATTCATAATACAATGTCAAAGAAGATTAATCGTGTGAACACTAAACGTACAGTTGAAGAAACTTATCAAAAAATGGATCTTCATGAAAGTACATTAGAGAACCCAGGTATGTATATTGGGAGTATAACAGCAGATACCAAAAAGATGTGGGTATTTGATGAGGCAACCTTTAAACTTATGTATAAAGATATAACATTTGTTCCCGGATTATACAAAATTTTTGATGAGATGCTTGTGAATTGTAGAGATCATTCAATAAGAGATAAATCATGCAAAATAATAAAGATTAATATTGACAAGGCCACAGGAATGATAACAATTTACAATGATGGAAATGAAGGCATTCCTGTTGTTATTCACAAAGAATTTGAAATATATGTACCAGAATTAATATTTGGTAATTTGTTATCATCTGGTAATTTTCGTCAAAAAGGAAAGATTGTTGGTGGAAAACATGGATTAGGCGCAAAACTAACAAATATATATTCAACATATTTTAAAGTTGAAGTGACAGATAAAAAAGAAAAGATTAGATATGAGCAAGAATTTTCTGAAAATATGTATAAAAAAACAGAACCAATAATTACTAATTTAAAAAAATGTGAATCAGGATTGAAAATCTCATTTATTCCAGATTATAAAAAATTTGGTATTGATGGCTTAACATCAGATATAATATCACTATTCGAAAAAAGAGTTTATGATATTGCAGCATGCACAGCAAATACTGTAACAGTGTATTTAAATGATAAAAAAATAAATATCAAAACATTTAGAGATTATATTGATATGTATTACGAAGATCCAACAACTTTAAAAGATGTCATTGTGTATGAGGAAGTAAATGAAAGATGGAGAGTTGCTGCAATTTATGATCAAGATAGTGGATATAGACAAATAAGTTATGTGAATGGTATATCTACTGCTGATGGTGGAACGCATGTTGATTATATTATTAATCAAATTGTTGCAGGTATAACAAAAACAATAAAAGATAAGAACAAACTATTAAATGTCAAACCAGCATTCATAAAAGATAATATAACAATATTTATTGATTCAGTAATAGAGGATCCTGATTTTCCGAGTCAAACTAAAGACACAATGGTGAGTAAAATGTCATTATTTGGATCTAAATGTGAGATATCTGGAGATTTTATTAAACAATTTGCAAAGACTGGAATTGAAAAATGTGTTATTGATTTTGCAAAATATAAAGATCAAGATGCATTGAAGAAGATTGATGGTAAGAAAGTGACAACTCTTAAAAAGATGGAAAAGTTAGTAGATGCGCAATGGGCAGGATCAAGAAAATCTAAACAATGTACATTGATATTAACAGAAGGAGATTCAGCAAAAGCGTTTGCATTGGCCGGTTTAGAAGTTATTGGAAGAGAAAAATATGGTATATTTCCATTGAGAGGAAAATTATTAAATGTTAGAGAAGCACCAGCAAGCAAATTAGCAAAGAATGAAGAAATTATCAATATAATTAAGATTATGGGTTTGAAACATGGCAAGGTATATAATGATACAAGTAAATTGAGATATGGATCTATACTACTTTTAGTTGATAGTGATGTGGATGGTTCCCATATTAAGGGATTATTGATGAATTTCATACATTATCTTTGGCCATCATTATTGAGAATAGAAGGATTTATACAATCTATGGCAACACCAATTGTAAAGACATGGAAGAGTAGTGATAAGAAGATGAAGAATATCATTAATTTTTATACATTGAGTGAATATGATAATTGGAAAAAAACAGTAAATATAAATGCATGGAAATCAAAATATTATAAAGGATTAGGAACAAGTACAGATGAGGAAGCAAAGATGTCTTTTGTCGATTTTGATGTGAGAAAGATTAAATATAAATGGACAGGAGAAAATGTACAAGCAACGAATAAAGAAGAAAAGGAAGATGACAATTCAAAGGAAGAGTCTGAAAATGATTCTAAAGATGAATTTTATGAAGATAGAACAAATGAAAATTATAAAGGTTTTACATTGGCATTTGCGAAGGAATTTGCGAATTTAAGAAAAACATGGTTATTACAATATGATAAAAATGCAATAATTGAAAATGATCATAATATAGTTACATTTAGAGACTTTATAGATAAGGAATTAAAACATTTTTCAAATTATGATAATGTGAGATCGATACCATCAATAAATGATGGATTAAAACCATCTCAAAGAAAAATATTATATGGAGCATTTAAAAGAAATTTATATAATGAAGAAGTCAAAGTTGTTCAATTGGGAGGTTATGTATCAGATCAAGCAGCATATCATCATGGAGAAGTTAGTTTACATGAAGCTATTATAAAGATGGCACAAAATTTTGTTGGAGCAAATAATGTAAATTTGTTGAGACCAAATGGTAACTTTGGTAATAGAAGACAAGGAGGAAATAATGCAGCATCACCTAGATACATATATACTCAATTAAGTGAGTTAACACCATTATTGTTCAGAAAGGAGGATGAAAATATTTATGATTATTGCATGGATGATGGTAATTATATAGAACCAGTAACATATGAACCAATTTTACCGATGATATTGATAAATGGATGTCAAGGAATTGGTACTGGATGGAGTACAAACATTCCATCTTTTAATCCAAAAGATATTATAATGAATATTAAAAGATTATTGCAAAATAAAGATTGTAAACATATGATTCCATGGTATATGGGATTTACAGGTGAAATTAAGAAAGAAGATGAGGGAAGTTCATATGTATCTTATGGAAAATATGAGATTGAAAATGAGAATACAATAATTATTCAAGAATTGCCAATAGGAGTATGGACAGAAGATTATTTTTCATTTTTGGATTCATTAATTGCAGATGATCCAAAGAAGCCAGCAAAAGGACAAATAATATTGCAAAGAATTGACAATTGTGGTAACAATACAATTAATATAACAGTCATATTTGCTCAAGGAGAATTACAAAGAATGGAAAAGAAGGGTATATTAATAAAAGAAATGAAATTACAAAAGAATATTAATATATCAAATATGCACTTACATGATATAAAAGATAAGATAGTAAAATATGATAGTGTAGATGATATATTGATTGAATACAAGACAAATAGATTGATAGTGTATGGGAAAAGAAAAGAATTTAATTTGAAATTTTTGAAACACAAGATGGATATTATGAAATGGAAGATTAAATTTTTGGAACTTGTGATTAATGATAAATTCAAATTATTTGAAAAGAATGGTGGAAAGAATATTCCAATTAAAGATGAACAATGGGATTCTCAATTTGTGGAATATAAATTTCCTAAATTTGGATCATCTTTTGATACACCAGATGAAGACAAATCTTATTCTTATGTAAAAGATATGACTGTTGGTACACTGACAGAGGAAAAATTAGAACAATTGAGAAAACAACGTGATGAGAGAATTGTCGAATATGAAAAATATTTAGAGACGCCAATAGAAGATATTTGGATATCCGAAATTAATGAATTTGAAAAGGCATATGATAAGTGGTTATCAACATTAATTGATGATGATGGAGATTCAAAAAAATCAAAAAAATCAAGTAAAACGAAAAAATCCAAAAAGTAATTATTCAATATTATATAACATGTATATTCCGTCAGTATCAATCTTTTTAACTTTTTCGTAAAATTTACCGAATTGATATTTATCTTTTCTTTTAATTAATTTATCAACAGATCTATATGGACAACATACATTTTTTTTATTTTTATATACAGGATTCCATTCGACTCCTGCACATTCTTTTTTCTTAAAACAATAATCAATGCATTCTTGTTGTTGAATACCTGTGACACATTCATGTTTATCCAAGAAAGTACCATCATTAAATTCATTAAATATTTTAAATATATTACTGACATTTAGAGGATAATTAATTGATTCTGAATATGTTACATTATACACACGATCAGCAGGATTTATCATTTGTTGAACTGGTACACCTATATCTTCACTTTGTTGAATTGGATTTTGATTTATTGAACTTGGATCTTTATTAATTAAAGTTCCATTTGCAGCTCTAGCTTCTTTAATGTAAGTTTTTGATTGATCATCTGAAAATTTGTGTGAACCGGCATTTAAGGTTCTATTGTTACTTGCACCAATATCTGTAAATCCTTCTTTCATGTTGGTGACAGATGAATCATTGAGATTGGTAATAGTACTTTCTTCCATTGTTTGTTTATTTCTTTCTTGAACAAGTAAATCTAATTGTGAAACTTCGAATCTACCTTGTGGCCAATCATAACCAGTTACACTATAATTGTCCACATCAACTATATAATCTGGATTTTGTTTTTCTTTTAATTTTGTAAATTTTCCTTGATTTTGAAAATACATTTGAGGTGTGAATCCTCTTTCTTCAGAGCAACTATATATAGCATTATTTTTTCTTTCATAAATAGATGGGGCTTCTTGTGGATCTGTGATAGGACTTATTTTATTACATGTAATATTACTATCTGAATATTGGTCTATGAAAAGGAAATCTTGTTCTGGATTATCTAGGATATAATATTTTGCGGGAAAACAAATATTATTTGTTGAATCAAAAGCAAACCCATAACATCCAGAAATAACTTTACAAAAATTTGCACATTTTTCCAAAGTTGAATTTATATACCTATCATCATAATGTTCAACTTTAGGACTTTGTGACATGTATGACTTATACATTAGATAAATTATAATGAAAATTATTATTAATAAATATATCATATATTATACCCACAAAAAAATTGAAAATATAAATATATGAATAAACCATAAAATATACATCACTATTAATTATGGCAAGTGATAGTGAAATTCTAGAAAATATTTATGCAAATGGTTCAAAATTTTTATTAGATTGTTATGCAAATAATGAAAATGTTGAGCTTATCAATCAATATCACAAATTCATTATTGGAAATGAATTTGATGATGAAATTACAAATGAATATATTGAAGAACTTAAATCAAGTAGCGAATTGTGGAATAAATTAATATGCACTGATGAAGAATTGCAAAATTATATTTTAACATTGATCGGAAAAATAAATAAGTGTGATGTTACTGATAAAATAAAATTTTATAATAATATTTTTTCCAATGAAAAAAATGTAAATGTATTAGATAATGATGATTTTTGGATTGTGCAAAATGGGAAATTAGTTATGACCACTTTATTTGGAGATTTGATTGAAACATTGAAATGCGACATAGATGCAAAAGTATGGGAAAAAAATATATTAGATATGCATAAATTATTTTTAAAGATTTCAAGGAATTCAAAGATAAGGGAAAGACTAATAAATTGGTTTGCTGAAATAGCAAATGTAAATGTTAGAAAAATAGAATTAGATAATTATGATGACGATGATCATTACAAATTATCAAGTGATAACTTTCTTTTTAATATATGTGGATTACTACATACATTTTTCACAACATTTAGAACAAAAGATAATATTGGGTGGTTAAACAAAATACATATATTATATATTAGTGACAATAATTGTAAAATAAAATGGTATGATAAGACACACACTTTGGAAAATAAAGAACATAATTTATTTACAAAGTATTTCTTTTTGTTGACAAATATATTGAGAATATTTTATTATCCTCAAAATGCAAGAAACAAAAAATATAAATATCATGCTGAAATATTGGAACAAAACATAAGAAATTATAGTCCATTATCTTTTTTTAGTAGAAATACTGGAAATTTGGAAATGATGAAAAAACATAAAAATATAACATCAAGTAATATAATTATGTCTGAATCAATTATTAATCAGAATGTAATGAAGAATTGGATTAATAATTTCACTGACAAATTATGTGAATGGATTTATGCACATAAACCAAATGATTTTAATTTTGATGATATTTTGGGACAAATAATTTTATACATCAAAAGAAATATTAAGAAAAATGTAAAATCGGATAATCATATGAGAGAAATAGTTAAAAATCATATAAATTTATTTTTGGATATTTTAGGAACAAGAAAATATACATCAAATCCAGAAATTAGATTTAATGTTATTGATATTATCATGGCATATTGCGATAAGTTAACAGTTGATTACGAAAATGGTATAATTTTAGATAAGTTTATAGAATATATCGTTGTATTTCACAACGATTTGGAAAATTATTCAACAGAAAAACATATAAATGTAAACAAAAGAGCAAAACTATATGAAATATTAAGTGTATTGATTAAACAAGGTAAAAATATCATAATTAATTCATTGGGAAGTATTTTTGACAATGACAATTTGAGAACAAAACAATTTATTCACATTGCATTGGAAGATTATATTTACATTGATGATCACATTGATTCATATGATGAAATGTTATCAAGATCTGGATTGAATCCAATGGTTAATGATCAAATAGATAATTTTAAATATCTTACTCTTATCAATTGTAATGTCATAAATCTATTTTACCAATTCAGAAGGATTGATAATTTTATGACAGAATTCATATCAAAAGAATTATTAATGTCATTCTGTTGCATAATCACAAAAATAATAAATAAGTATGTTGCAAAATATAATTTAATATTTCCATTTGGAACAAGAAATCAACATGAGATGAATAAGAAATTTAGAGTGATGGTAGCAAATTTATGTGAATTAATCGATTTAATATGTGTCTACTGTGATGCAGATTATTTTGCACATATGCTCATAACTTCCTCAATTGGATTTGATATTCACAATATGAAAAAAATATTGAACGTAATGCATAGTTCCACATTGATGGATTTCATCAATAGATGTAATACAGTAATGATAAAATTTGAGTCAAATGATGATATTGAATATCCAGATGAATATTGTGATCCAATATGTTGCGTTCCAATAATTGATCCAATATTATTGCCAGACATGGGAGATGAAACACAATTTTATGAAAAGTCAACTATTATAAAACATATTTTAAATAAAAAAGAAAATCCATTCAATAGAAGACCATTGACAATTGATGAATTGGAAAAATACAATAATACAACTGAAAATGTCAAAAAGATACAAAAATTCAAATATGATTTTGAAAAATGGAAAACAGAAAATAGTAACAATTAATTTATTTACAAAAAATTGAAATCTGATTATAAAGAATACTATATTTATTGTAAATAATCATAAGATGTCTAATAATTGTCCAATGATCAATCATAAATTAAAAGTTAGAAAGTTCGAAGTAAAAAAAAGTAATTTACAAATTAGAACAAGAATGCATA
>Ga0302280_1001230_pt1 | contig 21482 bp, 17 predicted proteins | sample III_Fen_E1_1_FD_198771 | JGI IMG/M metagenome (GOLD analysis project Ga0302280, IMG submission 198771) | Peat permafrost microbial communities from Stordalen Mire near Abisko, Sweden - III_Fen_E1_1 | ecosystem: Environmental > Terrestrial > Soil > Wetlands > Permafrost | place: Sweden: Abisko... | reverse complement strand
AATAAAATTATAAAATGGGCAAAGGAAGTTGTTGCAAAAAAGGAAAAATATTAAAATGTGATCGCTTCTTGCACAATCAAACTAAAGACTTTGAAATCCATCATAATCAGCCACGATTAATTTTCGCAGTATAAACGATAGTTATCTTCTGAGCTAATAGTATTCAAATAAAGCAATGATAATCTCCAAAAAAGCACAAAAGAATTCCTTCTCAATGTGCTCTCCTCATAGCAAAAATAGATACAACAAATAAAAGAGTAGATTGAGCGGCTGAGACTCACAGTTAAAGATAAAAAAATCATAATAACAGGTCTGAGTGGATAAGTTAGAGACTCACAACGAGAAATATAGAAACTTATTTAGCAGCAAAAAAATATGAAGTAAAATGGTGAACGTTAACTGTAAAAAAAGGAAGAAAAGATAAATGAATTGTAAAAAACAATTATGATTTATAAAAAGGAAATAAAATTTCTTTCATCTTAAATTGGTTTAAATTAACATTAAATAATCAATGTCACTACATAATTAATGTAAAAAAAGACAATTCAGGTTGACCTTACTTAGATACAAAAGAAACTCGAAAAGGAATCAAAATAAAATATCATTTATCAGTAGTTCATTGCAAAGAAATAATCCTTATAAAAATTAAATTGAAAAAGATAATTTACGATTGCCTACTAACTAAAATGATCAAATATTCAAACCTTTATAATTTATAAATATTGTTACAATTATCGTTAAAGCAGAGATATTTTGCACAAAATAATATTCTGAATGGGCAATCAGTAATGATCAGCTCTAAATATCAAATAAAATCAAAGAATTTATTATCCATACAATTAACTCAAAATGATGTGCATGATGGGAGCCAGAAACACTCGCGGATTTAGCTCCGCGGTGTAAACTGGCACACTTCCTGAAGTAACTCACCTCACCTACGAGGGAATTTTTAATGAAATTAAATTTGATGTTGGTCTTAAAACAGATAAACTCGTTTATGTTCACCTTGGATATGCCAGATATCAATTTGTTAAAAGCAAAGTTGATGGAGAAATTAATGATTTCTTGGCTGTGTTTCTAAAAAGCAGTCGGGATGGGGCAGATCGAGACTAAAGACCAATCAACTCCCTTATTTGCTTGGATATATCCGGATCAATGGGAGGTGGTTTGGGGGAAAACAGAAAAACAGAGTTATCAAGGCTGAAACTATCTGTTTAGGCTATTAAAATGTTTATTTCCAAACTGAGACCAAACGATTCAGTCGGACTGGTTACATTCAATAGTCAGGGACAGGTAATTTTCAAACCGGTTTATAAGAGTCATTTTGATAATAAAAATTATGATCTGCTGGATAAAATTGCTGTTTGTGGAGGAACAACTATAAAAAGTGGGTTTACTTTATCAAAAAATCTTCTTTTAGAATTTATCAAGGAAAATGAATGTGTTAATTGCTAAAACAGAATCATTATGTTGACTGATGTTGGAGACAATAGTTTATCGAATTAAAAGCAATTCATTGAAATGGCTTCGGTTGAAGAAGGAATCAACGTGACTGTTGTGGGAATTTCAACTGAATTTCGCTCCGAAGTTTGCTAAAAATTAAAGAATGTGAAAGGGTTTAATTATTTCTGTGCTATTAATTAAGAGGACATAAAGAAGTATGTTTTTGAAACTTTTGATTTTGGCTTCTTTCCTGCAGCCTATGACTTAAATATTGCAATTTCTTCAAAGGATATTATTAAATTTTAAGTTTTTGGAGCCCCTGATTCAGATGAAGTACCATCCTACAATGACCATTTTAAAAAATAACAGACTTGTTACACTATTAGCAAAATGAAATCAATCTTTCCCTCTGAACTTTAGATTCATCATGATATAATTTATACGATTGGAGGCTTGGTTTTAATCAAACTGAAAAGAAAAACAGAAGCTCCTTTTTTTAAAGGACAAATAATTTTGAGCTATACATCTCCAAAAGGCAAATTTAATGAATAAACTATCGATTTCTCTTATTAATTTCACCCAAAATAACAATTCTATAGTCACTAATGCCTAAAAAGTGCCATCTAAGGTTTTGCTTTTACAACTGAACTGCGCTCATTACTTAAAGCATCTAAATCATTGAAGCAAAAAGAAATTTATACTCAATATTGGGATTTATTGAAAGATCTCGAGCTAATTGTACCTGAGTCAAAGCTAAAAGACTTTAAGAACGTTAAAAATATTATTTAAGGTTATGGAAAATAAAAGAAAGAAGAAGAAAAGGAAGAGGAAGAAGATGAGATTGAATAAATGCTTCGAAAATTATGATTTTCCTTAATCATCATTTATGAAACTTGAAAGTTAAAATATTTAATATATTTTTAAAAGTAAAAGACTTGATTAGAATGGGATTTAAAAATAACAAAATTTTTATCAAAAATTAAACATTTTATTTGCATATTTATATAATAATATACATTTGCTTGCCAAAAATTTCCATTAAAGTTGTATTCTCATAAAATCATATGCAAAAATTATTATTTGGATCTTTCAAAATATAAAATATCTTTACAGACCTCGAAACAAACATTATTTAGTTAAAATAGGTTGTAGATATTATTTTTTGCATTTTCTTTGTCAATTCGATACAAATTTTATAAATGCCTAAAACAAAAAGTCTTAATGATTATTGTTAGTTTGCTAAACTCAACAATTCATATTTCGCTATCCTCGGGATTATGCCTACTAGTAGGTTTATGCATTTCTTTTTTTCTGGGAAAAAATTAATATTTTAACTATAAAAGTTATTGTTAAGAATAATTATACTACAATGATGTCATATATTTATCATTGAAGTCATATATTTAACAGTTAAGACAGAGTAGTTTTTTATATAATCATTCTCAATTGTCACGAGAGGGTCTATTGAACTATAATCCTTCGAGAAAACTGAGGAGTCATTTAAAAATAATAATAATAAGCCAAGATTTCAACAGTTGAACAATTACATCATTCTATGTTATTGGCTATCGATGGAGGGGAGTTTAATTGAATCATAAATGCGGCGATATTGGCTATTTCGTTTATTTATTTTCCGATTCTGAAATAGTTGATGTAATATTATGACGTTCATATGACATCACTTATAAACTCTTTATTACTTGGTTCATTGTTGATGAATATATAATAAATAATAAATTATCTTACTTCTTTTTCTGAGAATTCGATGAATATTTCTCCACGTGTAAGTGGCAATCCACTTAAAAAGTCACAGAATGCCAAAGGTTAAGTATTAATTGAAAAATTACTACATTTGAAAAAAATTATTTCAAGTTAAGATCTCGCTAGATTTGTTCGCCCTGCAGATAATTTGGAAAGCTAGGAAGAATCCTCGAAGTCTTTTATGACTTCTGGATCTGTTGAAGAAAATAAATCTTCAACTTCAATGAAATCAGATTCTCTATTAAAACTAGAGAAAATCAGAGAGCAGGTTATAGGATTGAGAACGATTTTCTCTTCACCCTTTTCCTTCGACCTTGAAACTGTATATGCTGATCACACTGCAACTCATCGACCATATCAATCTATAGAAAAAATGATTGCATATGCTAAAACCCTTGCTGCTAATCCCCACACTTAGTTTAGTCACTTTGGGAAATACTCAACTGAAATGATGAACTATTCTCAAATGAGTTTATTGAAAACTTTTAATGCTGATCCCGATCAATATGTGGCTCTTCCCTGTGGTAGCGGCTGCACTGGCGCAATATAAAAAACATTGAAAATTCTGACAACTTTAGACAATTCTATCAAGGCTTCTATTTATCTAACTCCCTATGAACATCACTCAAACATTTTACCATGGGTGGAGTATTATGAAAAGGTAAATGTGCTTCCTTCAAATGATGATGGAGATCTGATTCTTGAATAGATTGAGGATTGCTTACTCAGGGAAAAAAGTGATCTGCTGATCGTAACTGTTTCAGCTTCATCCAATGTAACGTCTAAAATTACAAAACTTTTAGACTTAAATAATATTATTAAAAAAATTAGAACCAAGAAAAAAGTGATTCTTTGTGTTGACTGTGCTGCTTATTGTCCTCATAAGCATCTTAATCTACAGGCTCTTGATTAAATTGACTTTGTGTTTATCAGTCCTCATAAAAACTTAGGAGGTAGTGAATCATGTGGGGTTTTATTGGGTCGCAAAGAAATTATTAATTTAGCAAAACCAACTTTTCCTGGAGGAGGAACCGTTAAATTTGTAAAAGGATACAACAAAGAAGACATCATGTACTAAGATAATGTCTTTGCTCGTTAAATATCGGGAACTCCTTCTTTCTTAGGGTTTTACAGAGCTGCTCTTTCATTCGAACTGCTTAAAAATAACATTACCTATAACTTTATTGAAGAAAAATAGAAAAAAAATACAAACCTTTTCGTGGAATTAATCAACAAAGCTAATGCTAATTTCAAATCTGCAGGCAAAGATATTCACATCATCATTTATGGAGATAATGATTTTGAAAAAAGGGCTAATGTAATAACATTTAACCTCATCAATAAAAAAGAAGTGTTAAATCATAACTTAGTCAGTATTCTTTTGACTGATCTTTTTGGAATACAAATTAGGTCAGGTTGCTTTTGTGCAGGACCTTTCGGAATTAGACTACTTAAACTTAGTGAGGAAGCTATCCAATAATTAGAAGGGCAAGTTAGTTTGGGAATTCTTAAAAATAAACCTGGATATTGTCGGTTAGATTTGCCCTTTTACTTTCTCCCTTTTGAAGTGAGCTACCTAGCTAGCGCCCTTGTTGCTCTTGCAGAATATAGTCATCAACTCAATCTTCTTTATACAGTCTGCAACGATGGCTAAATCCGAAGATTAGCTTCTCTAACTGAGAAAAAAAATATTTTCAGTTTATCTTCTCTAAGTTAATTGAAACAACAGAAATAAAAATAAGTGAATATTTTAAGGGAAGATAGAGAAATTGTCCTAAAAAAACAACTCAAAAGAGGAGAGGAAATTCTTTGTAATCCAGTTAAATTCTTAAAAAGTCTTCGGAAATGATTCTATTATTCTTATTCATGAATACTTCAATAATCAGATCACATTCAATTTTTGCTTTTTTTATCTTTTGTTATCTTTTACGTTTTCTCTGATTTTTATACTTTTTTCTTTTGACCCACACCATATCTCTATTCCAAAGATTTAATAAAACCATTCTCAGGGCTTTGCTTAGTTTTAATGGCTAAAATCAATGCTCCCATTCCTTTCTTTTGCTCCTCCTCAAATTATTTCTCTTCATTTTTAAGTTTTCTCACTTTGTTTTTTGTCCTATCAAAAGCTTTATAGCTAGTAAGCTCTTTTGTTTTGATTTTTTCCTCAAAAAAAGCAATAAATCTCGGAATATCTTCATTTGTGCTCAAAGGAATTGATTCAATGAGTTGGAGCATGTCTCCCTCATGATCGTTATAGTAACTCAGTAAATCCTCCACTTCCATCGGACCTTTTTTGTATTCTTTTTCAAAACTATTAATATCTTCCTTCGTTACGGGTTTAAACATTTTCCTAAAATATAGGTAGGCACTCTCAAACGTATTTTAATTGAATTCTTCGCCAACTCGACCTGATTTATAAATTAATTACCTGTCTCATCATACTCTTTTCTTTTTTATTGATCAATCAGAATGTCGTAAGCCTATTTTAGTTTTTGAAATTTTTAACGAGCAGTTGGATCTTCTTGGTTTTTATCAGGGTGATACTTCAGTACAAGCTTACGATATTGTTTTTTCTACATATTAAAGATAATACAATCTCTTCATGAGTAGCTGTCTTTGTCACTTCCAGCATATCATAGAGACTAAAATGATGATTTTCAGTCTTTTGCTAAGTTTTCTGGTTTTCTTCTCCCTCGGAATTTGGCTATTCAACTTTTTATTTTGGGCGGGATTTTCCTTTCTTTGGCATTATTATAACTGAATAGAGTCATCATTTGATGAATATAAATAAAATATTTATCTTATTATCACTGCAATAGTGACTCAAGAATATGTGTTTGAAAATCAAAGAGCTATTTCAACTTCCCCATACAATCACAGACTCTTCTAGGATGACATTATTTTTATCGATTTACTAACGTTTCTTTTCTTATTCTTTCTCTATATTTTCAACCATGATCATTGAATCAATAAGTTTTATCTATTCATGCCTCCCTTCTCGGGTAGGGTGAGGACTGGTCATATTCATATGTGTAAGTTCGTTAGCTTAACAAATAGTGAAAAGGGGCATGTTACCCTCTCCTTTATTTTGCTAAATCTAACCGATGAAACTCTGAGTATGTCTGTTTACATAAACAAAATTCTCCTTGGAAGAGTTGACATACATACTGGTGTGATGTGAAATTTGATGGAATTAATTTTCCATTGTTCGGGAGTGATAACTATTCCTAAAACTATGATTTACTGATTTTTTCTCCTTTTCCGATTTGATATAATTATTTTTAATGGACATAACTTGCATCATAACTTTTTTTTTTGAGTTTACCTCTTCCTTTTCTAAAACAACTGCTTTTTAATTATTTTATCTGGTTATTGACTCGACTTCTTTGCTGGATTTTTTTATTTCTGATGAGTAATTTTACTCTGCTAAGTTATTTTCTGCCTATTTGTCCTTGTTTGATTCAACTTTTTAAGATGCATACATTTAATCTTTTTTTTATTCGATAATTGGTTAATTGAAACGTTTCTTGAAATCAGTAAAGTTCAGCAGCTGCTTCTTCCTTATTTTCTCAATTACCGCATAAAATTTAGTCGAATGACTATTATTTTGAAAAGCGCAGAGAAGACAAATATCTATAAGATCTTCAATTACTTGACGTTCCCACTTTATACGTTCTTCCTTTGTTTCGACCTTTCTCTTGTACTGTATTCGATTACTTGCAAAATTTTAGCTTATCCACACTTTTCCCATCTTTTTACTATTAAATCCAATCATTTCTTTACTGATGGCAAAATAGCCGAACTTTTGAGATAAAAATTATATTCCGTCGATGATATTTTTAAAAATGGTGAATTGTTACTCTAATGTAAGGTCTATCTTGGGATTGTTTTCATACAATTTATTAAGATGCTCAGTGTATGCTATTAACTGTACCTGAGAAGTATCACGCTTGCAGAATCCACATTAGTTTTACTCTTCAACATTAAGATAAATCATTTCTATGATTTCTATCAGTAGATGAGTATTATTTTTAAGATTGCGCCACTAATATATTCTACTGTCACCATGAATTTCCTCAGCATTCATATTTTATATAACATGCTTTTCTATCATCAATCCGCCATGCTTTTGTAACAGAACCTCCTTGCTTGAATGTTTATTTAAAGTTAGCCATGCATTCTTATCCTGAAACTTTGACTCTGGTTAGTTCCCCATTATAATAATGATAATAATAAGTTTATAAACAGGTCCCTCATAATTAATGAGGCCATTTGATGATTGCAGAGTTCATATACAGTAGATCAAGGGAGGGTGTTGATTTTATATTAACTTTTATAACAATATGGCAGACAATCTAACTTGGTATGCCGAGCTGTGATTATACCACTTTGACAGAATTTACAGTTGCAATCACACTCGAAAAACAGTTATGCGTTATTTTTATACTGATTTGCATTTAAATCTGACATTTATAAGCAGGAGTATTAGCAATTTCCCACTGAATGATGCTTCCTTCCGACACATTATAAGCAGGTACATTTGCAGACACGCTCAATATGTGTTGTATAGTCTAATCCGAACTCAACCTTTTTCATTTGACTGACAATATCTGGCTGAATGAATGTTGGATTACTTGAGGAATGCCGTAGTTTCGATAACCTCGCTGGAGATATATATGAGGTACTCCTGCTTTCGCATAGCAGGAAATATAGCTAAGTGAACTTTTATTTGCTATATTCCTAAATAGCGAAAGAGCTACCATTCACTGATCCTTGCTCGATGAATATTTTGAATATTCTTGAATAAGATGCTACGCATATTTATTTCTTGAGGTTTTTCATAGTAGTTTTAATGATAAGTGCAGTTTCCTTGAAGCTACCACTAATGGTGGCATGCGGATGAGCAGGAGGCCTAAGTGATAGATGAGTTACTAATCCACAAGCAGCGCATATAGCATGGTCATTCTCATGTCCTAATCGTTTTCCACAAATGCATTTTAAATTTTGAAGGGGTAGCATCATCAGATAGCCTTGGTTGAAATCCAGGAGGGCTCCCTCGCCGAGCTTTTGATTAACTTTGACTAGCTGACAGTAAGGATACGATCGACGACGCAGTGCTGCTGGACGTGCATTTCGGAGCAGACAAGACAAATATTTTCTTAACAGCTGTGACAGTGATCACTCGCGTTGACTACTAATTTAGTGTGCTGTTGTTTTTCTGGGAGTATTCGATGTGTGCAAATGGGCGAAAATTTGTTAGTTTGTTCTGGTCGATATTTGATGAACTTGCCCAAAAAATCTCTTAACTTTCCCATCAATTAAATTATTATGACTATCTTTAAAATAGTTGTGGCAAAAATATAAAATATCTTTTCTAAAATTATTTGCTTTTAATAGTGAGCATGCCACAAATGATTGACAAGCCTGTATAGCTTAGTTGGTAGAGCACTTGCCTAGTAAGCAAGAGGTCACCGGTTCGACTCCGGTTACAGGCTTTTTTTATTACAAATCAATTCATGTCGAACTGAGTCAGCATTAAATCACCTCGAACTCTCATCAGTTAGTAACTATTAAAAGATCATGGTAATCATATATTTCTTGGAAGTAAATTATAAAGATAATAAAAATGAGAAGAATGATGAATAATAAATAAAACAGTCAACTGCCATCAGTCAAGCGCACCAACAGCCATGCCAACTTTACATATACTCAAACGAAGACTATTGCAGAAATAAATCGTGTTTCAGCCAAAAACCATGTACCCAGGTATCACATTTGTAAGCCTTGCAGAATCCTTCTACCAGATTATTTTAACATTCCCAAGTTTTAGGACAGCTAACTTTTTGGAAATCAATAGGAGTGCTCACAGTAAGAGTTGATGCGTAAACTCAGAAACTAATTAGCAGTTCGTCGCAAACTAAAGGATCTGTAGATATTGGCTCAAGGTATGCGTAGGGCTAAGAACATCAAATAGTAGTCTCGTTACTATTTTACTCAAGCTGTGCTCTATCATAATAATGGAATGTATGAAGCTAGCGTAGGATCTCTTTAGAAATTTTTAAAGATCGTGCTTTTCATTAGAGATTAAAAAAGTGTTGAGCTCGCCCTTAATGCTATTGGTACTGAGTTCATGTACCTCAATTCCTGTGATAGTAATAAAAATAATATTTAGAAGCAATAGAATATCACCAAAAACAAAGAGAGATCGGGGAGAGAGTGGATTCGTTTCCGAGTCATATCAACTGTGGACTGAGTTATGAAATGAAGCAAGATTACGAATCTGCCCTGAGGGAATATAAAGAAGCAGAACATATACAGGATATTGAAAATACTCCTGGTCGCAGAAGCTTACTTTTAAGATTAATTCAACGAGTGGAATAAAAAATATAAGGCATGTTTGTGACATAAAACAGTCCCAAGTATTACTCTCCAACAGGAAATACTTTTCATAGTAATAAATCTCAGCTTATTCCACTTCAATTAATCTCAAAATCTCAAAGCAATGAATAAACTAAGATTGAAATGGCGATCTGCTGCGCGGAGTCGGGAATGGAGGATCATCTTCTAATGATGAAGCAATCTCTAATGGCCGATAAGGACAATTGATATCTTGCATGCTGATTTCAATTATAGGGATAATTAGTCTATTTATCTATTTAATGTTCTTCCTGATTCTGAAAAAATAATTAGATGAATATAAATTTGTCTTAAAAAGTATAGGAGACGTTTCAATTAAAATTCTCAATTTATCCAATTAATAAAAGATGTAAAATAGAGAAATTGTATGTGATCTCTATTAAAAATTATTCCCCTTTGATATTTATAGGGGATTGCTTTTATAATATTGAGAAAGCTCTTTTTTAGATTCAAAGTTTAAAGAAAAGAAATACTATAATATTCTAATTTTAAAATAATATTCATCAAGTTGATACTGGCATGAGGCAGCAATTATATCCAGAAGTCAATCAATTAGAACCTCAGAACACCAATAACCACTCATTTTTTGATGTCTTTTTTTGTTGTTCTAACCCTGGTAACTTAGATATCGAAGATCAAGGGCCCAGAATTAAAACTAGCTAAGAAAACAAATTTCAAAAACAGTAAGAATACAATATTTGGAAAAAGTAAGCCGTCAAAAATAAAAGTAGTTGGAAAGAAAATTAACTGACAAGTAAAACTGTAGTAACTGAAGATTGTAGTTTAGAAGGAAATCTACTTAAAAAAAAATATAATCAATCTCTTCCATCACTTCGCCACAGTGTTTACAACCATCCCAGACCACTCACATAGTCAATTATGTCTGCTTAAGATGAAGAAGCAAGACGCCAATCGTTACCAGGCAATTTCTTATCAACAGCTAATTAATATTCATTTCCCAGACAATCGAAAGTAAGCTTTACGTATTGTGGAAAAAATCAGCAAGTCAACAGACAATCAATGCCTTATTTAATGAAAGTCTCAGATTTATCAAAAAAGCCTCTTGAAAATATTCCTTAAAATTAAGATCAATAAAATTCACCTCCAATAACTCTAAAAAGACTATACGGATAAAAAGAGCTATTAATATCCCTATAATTCAACAAAAAGAGCAGCAGCAGCGGTAGTAGTCCTAAATTAGGTAAACTGAATTCAAAGCATTTCAATAACTCCAAAGTCAGACAAACCGTTTCAATCAAAGAATCAGGAAGTGACGATTCAGACCATTAATCAGTTGTGCTGTCCAGATCAGAGCTCGAAGGTACACTGTGGCAATTAATACCCATTCGATAGGTATAAAAAGAGAGCATCATGGAAGACTCAAAAACATCTATTCTGCCATTCAAGAGATTTTGACTTTATGATTTGATTTATGTTTAATAATTTTGTATTAATTTGATACAAAAATATAGTGAATAGTGCCTGAGTATTTTGATTATTATTAGCAATAATTTTAAAAGTATGGATAAACACTTTGAATTTACCTTTTATCTTTGAGAACTAGAGTTAATTTAAGAAGGTGTAATAAAAATTGTAACGAAAAATCTTGTTAAATATAATTAACTTGTGAAGCATGTTTGAACCTCCGCGACCAATTCTTAAAAAAGTGAAACATATCAACTACAATAATCCATCACTGTAATATCAAAGATAATTAGAAATTCAGTTGGCATCCATGGCGCTTTTTACTCATCTAATCCTCCACCAGTCATAAGAGATGAACTGGTTTATCAATCTAGATTTAAAGATTCTCTCGAGAAGGAGATGCATTAGGTGGAACGAATTAAGCGCATAGAAAAAAATCAAGTCAATGACCATTATCCAATGGAAAGGTCAAACTCAGGCCCACCTACATCTGAAACATCGGCCTTGCGTTATAAAGGTAATACGCTACCTGTGAAAATAACTCAAATTAACATAGAAGATGCCCTTAGTCAGCAAGTAAATTTCGACTATCGAGGTAATCATTATGATATTTAGCTATTAAAACAAAGCAATTTCATGGTTACAACATTATAAGCAACACTTGATTTTTTGTTATTGATTAACTTTGGTATTTATTATTAATGGAGGCAGGGTAATATCAAATCGAGGCAACGACATTTCAAGTTAAGCTGAAGAGAACATATCCTAAAATATATGAACTTTTGCCTGCGTTTGACGAAACTTTCGTATTTCTAGGAAGTGCTGGAGTGGGAGTCGATGTGCTTGTCCACTGCAACAAATTGGGGGTGATCTTATTCGAGCATAAATTCAAACATACTGTTGATTCTTTGGCAATGGTCGATATTAAATCAGCCATTGTGCTCGAGACTAGATTAAATCAAATCACTGTGTTTAATTTGGAGACTCATAAACTCTTTGGAGTACCCCATCAATTTATGCATGAGTAATCAGATATGAGCACTCTATACTCGTTCACTAACACTAAATCTATTTGTATCTGTGAAAATGGTAATTATAACGACAATCGCCTTAAGTTAAGTTATTATTCAACTCCTCTCCTTTAAAATTCAAAACCTATTAATTAATATGAAACTGATCTTTAGTGGAATTATCAGTATCAGATGCGCAAGGGTAATGAAGATTCAATGTTAATCTGGGCCAAGCCAAGGCACGACTTATAATTTTAGATTAAAGTTTATCAAATAAAAAATAAATCTGGCTCATTCAATTGTTATAAAATTAACAATGAGATAGGTCTACCTTATAAAATTGAGGAAAAGATACAAGTTGCCTTGATAAATATATGGGAGGCCAAGTAAAACGTATTTTGTTTGGCTTGCTCAACTTAAAAATCCACACTGTCGTTGTTAAATGCAAATGGAGTTGTTAACAATAATTTCATATGGGATGTGAGTACAAATCAGATGCGATAAACCAAATTTTGGTTTTAATAAAAATATAACGATTATCTGATCGACATTTTCTCAGTTGGAAAATTTGCAGTGTTTCATACTTATTTTTATCATAATTCTAACGTTCAAACATCGCCATTTTATTATGTCAGCAACGAAGAAGAAAGGATCGTGTCTACTGGTAGTTGGGAATGCACCTATCGAGTTAAATTTAGTTTCCCTGCTTATGACAGTATCTTTGTCGAGTCAGTCTATGAAAATGCAGATGTCGATGAGTTTAAACTGATTGCAAGGAGGGTAGTGAAGAAGCAGAAGCTGAAGTGAAGAATTATTGATTTGTGCTCAATTAGTGGTCTTTAGATTTGTCATTAACTCAATACTGATGTGTCTTAAAAATCTGAGTGAAACTAGATTATAAGCTCTGGCATGCGGAGTATATATATCATTCTTATTCACTTTTATATTTGATCTTTTGAGTGAATTATTTAACTCAAGGTCAGTTCTTGAAAAGTATACTTTAATTCTTCATATTTCCATTTATCATTTGCTCAATATAGTAAATCATGACCTTCGGGAAAAAGAGATGAATTTAGTATTTCCAAAGATCTTTTTCTTTCTTCGGCTGCCTAAAGTATTCAAACATGATTTGGAAAAAATAAGACTACATTACATTACATTATCACAATGGAGAGTATTAGAATGCTTGAGGTTGGCCTTATAAATGTTTAAGATGTCCATGGTATATCTAACATCTTTGAACATGGAGATTGAAGAATATGTGAGCTTATAAAGGAACCTTTAACTGCGATTTGCAAATATTTGGAGATGCAAAATGATGGCTAATATTAATCATCGAATATTTTTCTTCAGGTAGAAAAGCTGATAATGAATTGAATTATAATTATGCATTAGTCCTTTGGATAAATCATCTCTGAAGCGATATCCATGCTTTCGAGAGCAAATGAATTATATATCTTTTTGTCTTTTTATAGTTGATCAGACTGGCTACTCCCTAACTCATTGGTGGTGATGAGATAAACCCCTAGTGAGCTACATAATGTTCTCTGCCTTTTAATAAGTTTAGATAAGGACAGATCGCTTCTGTTCGATGTTGTGCAATGATCATTTAATGGGAACTGAGTTGGCCAAGATCCCATAGTCCGCTGGTCTTCACCGAAGTGTTTCTTAATTGACTAATGCGATTTAAGGAGCATTTCCTTCACAATCGCGCATGAAGCCCAAGTTTTATTCTTAAGATCTTCGGAGGTCTTTGATTTTTAGAAGACTGTTTGACGATGTTTATTGCATAAAAGAGACTCTCTTTTGATAAATTTTTAAAGACTGCGGTCGGCTCTTTTCTCTTTTCAGCTGGGCAAATATTTTTACTCTCGTTCAGTATTACAACAATAAAATGTCATTCGAACTGTGAATAAATTCAGGATATTTTTTCAGGCTTAATGATATGTCAATCGTCGAGTCACAAAGGAAGAAGAAGTCCATGGGTTGCAAATATAAATAAAAATAGACGAGTTTTGTCTTCAAATTTCGCAGCAGAAAAGCGAGAAACAACCATTTTTATTTGCAAAAGATCATTTTGAAGCGAAGATTGGACTCGATGAAGCGAGGCAAAGCGGATTTGACTGCAGTAAGAAAGTCTTTATCGAATACCTGACTTTGAGTTTTAGAACATTGCTTAACGAATTTTTTAAAAAAATGCGTTTTCCGGGGCCAATATAAACAAACCTGCAAAAACATCAGCAGGACAAGTCAGTCTCAGCTGGAATAGCATCATCCTCTCCCACTTGTCGAACAACGGAAGAAAAACTCTAGTGATAGTTATAAACGCAGCGATATTGCATGGAATTTCATCAATCAATTTAAATAATGAACCCTAAATCCATCAAATTCTTTGTCCTCCTTTCAATCTTGCTCGTTTTAGCAAGCAGCCAATGCGGCTCTCTGGGACCCAACCTCGTTCAATCAGGCTTCCTATGCGTACCGGCCATTGCTAACTGTGCTGTCTATAGCGGAGCCAGTTGTGCCGTCTGCTCCTCAGGCTACTACATCTCAGGCCCTACTTCATGCGTAAGTGCTATTTCAAACTGCGGCAGTTACTCATATGGAACATGCACATCATGCAATAGCGGCTATTATCTTCACATAGATTCCTCCGGAGTGGCCATGATCGGAACCTGCTCCGCGACAGCTTCTGATATCCCCAATTGTTCTGCGTTCTTTAGACTTAAGTGTGCTGGCTGCAACTCAGGATACTCCCTATTCAATAACTCATGCATAGTCACACCTATATCTGCTAACAGCAGCAGCAGCGACGGCAGCGGTCTTCTTTCTTCGATACAAGGGCTATTAAATTTAATTGCCTCTTCCTGCTCCCCAGGTTTCACCCTTTCTAGTGGACAATGCGTCCCTACAATTCCCAACTGCGCTACATACTATCTAGGGTATTGCTAAGTCTGTGCCTCCGGCTACTACCTCATAGGCCCTTCACGATGCGAGGCTCCTACTCCACAATGCTACTACTACAGATTTGGAACATGCGTAATATGCAACGGTGGCTATTGGCTTCACGTCAATACGAATGGAGCTGGAATGGTTGGGGCGTGCCTTCCAATACCTCCCATTAATATTACGAACTGCCTTACTTTCTTTTGGAGTTATTGTGCTGCTTGCAGCTCAGGATACTCCTTTTCCAATAACTCTTGTGTCCCAATCGCCAATTGCGCCACACAAAGCGGAACTTCATGCTCAGCATGCAACTCTGGATACAACCTTTCTCTTGGAAATGGAAATACTGGATGTGTTCCTACTGTTGCTAACTGTGTTATATACGGCGGAACTAGTTGTCTTACATGCTTACAGGGGTACAACCTTATTGGACCTCCAATTTTTGGACTGGCTAGTTCTACGACGTCATGCCAAAATACTATCCCTAATAACTGTCAAAAACAAAACTCAACAGGATGCCTCGTCTGCAATACGGGATACACTCTTCTTAATTCCCAATGTCTAACTATTGTCCCAGGCTGCACTACATACAACGGAACAAACCTAATAACATCATGCCAAACATGCAGCGCTGCATATTTTCTTTATGGCATTGGAACAAGTTTGACTTTATGCGGGAAGCTAATGCCAAACTGCATTGGATATAGTTTGGGATTATGTTCTTCATGCAGTCCCGGATTCTCACTTTCTAACTCTCAATGCGTGAAGAGCATTGCTAACTGTGCTACATACAACAATATGGCATGCACTGTCTGTGCTTCTGGATTTTCGCCCTCTGGCTTGTCATGCGTGCCGAATAATCCTCACTGTGGCATTTACAACGGGACATCATGCTATTCCTGCACCTCTGGATATAGCTTTTCCAATTCCTTATGTGTGGCAAATATTTGCTATTCCATCTTTGGATAATCATGCCTTACATGTGGCTCACCGACTTCTTGCACTCAATGTGGCTCAGCATACACCCTCCAAAATAATTCATGCTTCCCTACTGTTGCTGGTTGCAGTAGTTACAACTTAACCACAAAGGGTTGTTCTACTTGCGTCTCCGGATACTCCATTTCCAATGTTTCATCATGTGTGAAAGCTCAAACTACTTCGGCAATAGCTCAGGTATCTCCACTAAATTCTTTACTTGGCCAACTTAATTCGCTACTATCAATGCTTACTCACCCCTGATAAGTGCATATAATTTCATCGATAAAATAAATATTAATATTGAGCATGCATTTATTGCCTTAAGAATAAGTGAGATTATTTTCCTTCTTGAAATACATTTATATCTTTAATACTTCTTTGAAGATTTATTTAATTAATCTATGTTTTAATTATGACTTTCCTCTATAAAACTATTGAGCAAAGATGTTTGAAATAGACGATTATTTAATTTAATAATAGACTTTCATATTCATGGAGTAACACAATAATAAAATTAAATGATCACAAAATTATATGCATTGTGAAGCTTCAGAAGCGCAAACCTTTTATATCACTTATTAAAAATTTAAATTTTAATGTCCTTTTCAATTCCGACGAGATGGTCTTCAAAAGAAACATCTTTACTCACCATTATTAATGGAGCAAAGACCACCACCAAATTAAAATCAAGTTATAGTCGCGAAAGGGAATTTACTACTCATCAATAGCATATAAAGATTCAAGACTTAGATAAATTGTTCCTCTGGTAAGGATAGTACTTGATTCGATTATTAGTAAAATCATGATAGTCTATTGTTTATCAAAAAAGGAATGACATTATCCTTATATTTATCATTTGTCTGGGATGGGTGGCTCATCCTATTTTTTTCTTTTTATTGAATTGAGAATTTATTTTGTGTATTTGATTCGTCTTGCCATTTCATTTTATTGAGTTTGAAGCACATTGGAGAGGGCTTCGTAGGTTCGCTCACCTTTTTTACTGGTGAATAGCACAGTTTTTTTGGCAGTGTGCAGCAGAATCTGACTATTGTCAAAGAAATTGACCTGAAAGAGCTTATTGCTAAGTCCAAACATGATTGCGTGCCGAGTCTTGAGCCATTGCTTAATATAAATAAAGGTGTCATCCTTTTCAAACTTCATTTTGTCTTCTCCTATCTTTTCCATTTCCTCTTTTAGATGAACGATGAACCTCTCCAATAGTAAATATTTCTTTTGAAAATCGCGATCTTTTGGCATAGCTTACGCCTTATAAGTGAGAATGGCATCTTGCTTCAGCGTTGGATTATCCACAAAAAAAATATTTCTAAATTAATGCTTTATTACTGCTTGGCTTAATCACAGGACATAAGAGTTTAGTCATTAAAGTAAACACCAAAGTATCGATTATTAATGACATAGCCGAGTCCGTACTTTTTGGAATAGTCAAGATATGTGATGATGTTGATCTTATGCTCATCCTTTGCCTCAAGAAATGAGGCTTTGTTCGAGCTGATTAGTTCTTAATTAAAGGCATTGCGAGGAGAGTACATTCCTTCGTATATTATATCAGGAGAGTGATTCATATTGATGGTCAGTTATGACCGCTTTTTGGCCATTAATTAATCCGGCCTCGCAAATCGATCTGATGACTTAACCTTTGTTAACTCCGAGGGCAAAGGCGATACACTTTCTACTTTGAAAATAGGAACTTGAGTTAATCTTCATGTCATTATTTTTACGCGTCCACAGGCAGAATCTGAATGATATCTTCATTATTGATGAAAGGATGCAGAAGCATTTATTTGGTTGTCATACGCTTTTTGGGATCCAGCACCAGAATATTTTTTATAAAATCCTTAGCTTAGTCAGATACGCTGGCGCTCTTAATAAATATTATCTTACAGGAAAGGCATATTCGCATGACTTAATTTTTTTATATGTCATTTTTACCTCGTTAGTTTCGAATGGCGGTCTCCCAAAGAGAAAAGCATAGCAGATGACTCCCATTGACCAAATATCCACTTCATACGAGTGTCCAAATGTTCCCTCTACAATTTATGGAGCGATATAGTTTGGCGTACCGCACATAGTGCGTTTTTTTTCATCAGCAAACTCTAATTTAGCAGCTAATCCAAAATCCCCTATTTTAATCTCCATTTTTTCACTAAGAAAAATGTTTCCTAATTTGAGATCCCTGTGAATCACATGATTTTTATGCATATGCTAAACGCCAGAAATAAGTTGCAGCATAAAATATCTCGCTTATTTTGCAGTCAATCTTTTTCTTTTTTTAACCATCTCATTAAGAGTCTGCATTATGAGCATAGTACCTTGTTAACGCAAAGCTCCAGGATAATATAAACAAAATTTGCGTCTTCGAAGACGCTATCGAATTCGACAATGTACTGATAATGCAGAGTTTTATGAATTTTAATTTATGAAAGCAACTAAGTTAGAAGGAAAATATACTTTCTGTTTGGCTCTATTTCGCTGCAGAGACTCCTTTTTTATTACTTTAATTGCGCACGATTTTTTCGTCTATAGATTTAAACCTTTGTAGCATTTGGCGAATCCACCTAAATAAAAGGTATATGTACCTTTACCAAGCAGCTCTCCTCGATGATACTTTTTGTAGCCCATTTACCCATTTAATTTCATGACTTTATGCTCGATAAATTCGGGAACTTGATCTTATTAATGTGTCTACATTCTATTAATTATAAACTTAATTCAGTGAAATAACAATGAAAAAATACTCAAATCTAAATAAAGAGAAATTATTTTTAAAAAGCTTACTTAATACTTTTGATAATTAAGTTGATATAATTCTTTTTTATTGTCAATGGGTCAATAACAACCTAAACAGGGTCCAAAATAGCCAGAAAAAACTCTTAAGGGTAGCAGCATCATTTAATTTAGAACAAGTGAAGGAATATACAAAGGAAATCAATCTAATGCGTCGCGAGTACAACCGCGAAAAGATCAAGCTTGAATACCAAGGCAAAACGCTTCAAAAAGACCTGAAAAGAAAGATATAGAAAAAATAGCCTGCTGTAACTCTATCTTTATTCAGCAATCGCAAAAAGTCATCGCCCAGCAGATACTCAAGAACAACCAAATGGTTAATAAATACAATAATCTGGATGCACAGTTGCAAACAGTGACATTTTAGTAAATATTCCTTGATAAAGATTGCAGCAAATGTGTGTTAATTAATCCATGCAAAATGTGATGTCAGGTATGGCCAAGATAATGTGTGGGGCTAACAATACGATGAAAGGTAAAAATTATGAGGAGACTATGAAAAGATTCATGACGGAGAAGGAAAGAATGAACGTTATGAACGAGTATGTTCAGGATATTATGGAGGGCGACCAAGAAGACATCGAGGATGAAGATGTCGATAAACTTATCAGTAACATGACTCAGGAAGCTGTTGCCAAACAAAAAAAGAAAATTGAAATGAACCTCGACTAGTACGAAGAAAATATTAACGATTTGTGATGATTAAATTAAAAATTGATCAATTTTAAAGTTATTGAGTTCATTCAAAAAAGAAAATAGATTGCTTCCTAAAGGGCAAGCCAATCAAAATGAGAAGCAGTTAACGCAGTTTTAAAGAATAGTCATACAATATAATAAAGATGAGTTATTGTATTATTGCTATTCATAGATATCAGGGAAGATAGTCTTTCAGTTTTTATTCTGTGAAATCTGGAGGGGCTTACTTTCCAAAGATACATCGACTTGTTGTCTTACTTGCCAAATATGTTCGTCCTGACTCAATAATTTCTGCAAATTTAGCATTTTTTAATGTCTATCTGAATGTTTAATAATCTTGTTCAGAATATCCTCTTAGAATTTGGTTTATTCCTTCGTTTTGAGGAACTTTAATTCGATCAATTTATCCAAATTGTTTAATTTTGGCTTACATCATCTTTTGATTGTCAATGGTGTCTTTGGAAAGAATTTCCTTAATACTATTTTAAAACACTTGAAAAGTGGTTGTTGAATTAGGATCCAAATATGAGGAAAGGGAAATTGTTCCATTATTTCTAACTTTAGCTCCTGATCCATAAGCTCCTCCTTTTTATCTGATGAGAGGATGCAAATAGTCTTGTTGTAGTAACTCCAATAGTAAATTCAGATGGGCATGTTCCTTTGACATATACTTGGGAGCCACAAATTGCTGAGTACAAAAATTAACCATATAGTTAAAAGTAACTGCCTTAGATAAAATTTGAGCAGAAAAAGGAAAAGATTTCATTGATGAGGCTTAATGATTTAATATTTTATCGACAAGTGAGGGAGTGTTGATATTTTTTTCATTTGAATGCTCTATCAATCGAATGTGATTGCATTTAGTCAGCCATAATGAAATTTTATACAAATCTTCGATATTTTGATCTTTTACCATTGTCAAAGATTATTTAATCTGAATTATAAAAAAAATACCCTCTGATAGCTGTTTAACATAGAGCCAGCTATTGTCAATTGGCTACCTGCTTCATTTAAACACTCATTCATAGGATTTTGCACCAATTCTTCAATGGATTCACTTGCAAAACCTCCATAACCATTCAGAGTGTGTTCTTTTTCGAACTTAGGAAATAAAATGATCTCTTCCAAAAGAGAAAAGGCAGTATTAATATTCTTTTTCAAGCATGAAAATTAAAAAATGACATTCGCATCTGAATTTGAGCCGATTGCTGTCAGGACATTGAATCCAGCCGTATGATTGGCTAGACTAGAAGTTAATTGACTATAAGTATAATTTTGAGTTGAAACTATTTTGTTGATAGTATGTATCCACAATGTTATTGCTTTCAAAGATTATTGATCAACAGCATCAAAGTTAAAGATAAACCTATAGAAGTTAATATCTTCATCAATTTTTATATGATATTGCTCATATTGCTTGCTATTTATCAATGTACTATTGACAAGAGATGGTAAAATTCGAATGGGCTTGATGATATCTTCAAGTTTTAGCATGGGCAAAATGTTTATATCTTATTTCTCATTTTGGCGAAGATTAAGCTGTTCCTGCTGTTCTCTAATTTTAGAGTCTTATATGATCACTGAGGATGTAATCTCTTGCTATTTTAATTATTGTTCGGCTAATAATTGACGAACGACTACCATCTGCTGATTTTATAAAAAATATTTGGAAAGAAGTTACTTTACAAATTCAGGGTTGCTTAATTTTATCACTGCTTCCTCAATTACTGGCCTTGGTTTTAAGTAGGGCTCAAAATTCAAGCGATGGTTCATCATATTCAAACATTATTCCAGAATTTTAATTCCGTTATTTTCACGAGGAGTCAATAGATTAACTTCAAATTGATGTGTAAATTATTTTACTCTCTCCATATCAACTCCCTTTTTTATAATGTCTTCAATCACCTATCTAAATTGAGCTTCAAATTATTAACATTTATAAACTGGGAATATTCCTTTCAGAGTAACTGTAAATGTTATCATTTTGGACTCATTAAAACC
>Ga0302280_1001227_pt1 | contig 21496 bp, 23 predicted proteins | sample III_Fen_E1_1_FD_198771 | JGI IMG/M metagenome (GOLD analysis project Ga0302280, IMG submission 198771) | Peat permafrost microbial communities from Stordalen Mire near Abisko, Sweden - III_Fen_E1_1 | ecosystem: Environmental > Terrestrial > Soil > Wetlands > Permafrost | place: Sweden: Abisko... | reverse complement strand
AAAGGGGCGAAACCCTGTCTCACGCGAAAGTGAAAGAGGTGCAAAAGGGAAAGGAATAAGCTTAAAAACTGTTTCCGCAGAGGTCAGTCCTTAAAATAAAACAATTATTTTAGGAGTGGGTTTTATGCGGTTACATGGATTAGTTTGCTCATGTACAATCCTCAACAAAGATACCCACATAACTCCCAAAAAACTGGTATATTTAATTGACGGTAATCAGAACTGTACCGCACAAATCGCAATCAGAAAAATTATTGCTTTTTAATTGTCGGCACCTGCGCGTCACCTGTAGCGCCGCAGCAGCCGGAGCATGTGCGCGTACTTACAACAGTCCAACCCTTAGGTATAGTCCCTGGGCATATCTCAATAGTAGTGCCCGCCGGTAAATTGTCAATTCTTTTTATAGTAGGCATTTGCACAACCCCGCTTCCGCCGCAGCAGCCAGAGCATGCCCTGGTACTTACCACTACCCAACCGGCCGGAGTAGGCCCAGGGCAGATTTCAAGAGTAGTGCCCGCCGGTAAATTGTCGATCTTCTTAATCGTCTGCATTTGCACTACCCCGTTGCCACTATTGCAGCAGCCGGCGCATGAACGGGAACTGATTACCACCCATCCGGCAGGTATCTTAGTGTCCGGGCAAATGTCCTGGGTCTGGGCTTTTAATGATGAACCCAGTGTGAGAACGAGGGCAATAAGTAAGAATAATGTTTTTTTCATTATAATTGATTTTTTTGGATCCGTGTCAAAACTACAATTATTTTATAAAAACGTATATACATTGGCATAATTTTTTGTGAAGGCGGGTAAATTGTTGTGATATATGAATTTGAAGGGATGTCCCGCAAAGACGGAAGGCGCAAAGGAAGGAAGTTTGAAGATCGCACCTTAAGAAGCCCCTCTTTTTAAAAAGCAGCGCTTCTCAAGAAAAAAATTTGGTATCCTCAAAAACATTCCTTATCTTAGCAGCGGGTACAGTGAAAACTATATCAACACTTCTGCCGCCTTTGCCTGCGGAACATTCAACTAAAAGTCATACTAATGAAAAAGTGCATTATTTAAGTGAAAACTCTCACTATTTTTTCTTCCCCGCCTTGCAAAAAAGTTTATTTAAATCCCTTAAAGCACGTTTTTAAAAATTTCCTCACTTCTTTCCCACTACTTTAGTGGGAGCCTACAATTAAAACCCTTATAACCATGCAATTCAAAAAAGACCATCAGAAAGCAGGTGGCCGTAAAAAAGGCACACCTAACAAAACAAATGCCCAACACCACAACAGGCTTTCGGCTATATCCGATTTTTTTGAAGAAACATTAAAAGAAGATGCCCAAAGCCTGTCACCCACCGAAAGGTTGAAATTCTGGCTGGCTAAGTAGGCCTATATAGTACCAAAAATGGCAGAGGAAAAACCGGAAAGCGATGAAAAAGAATGTCCCCCGTCAGTAATTTTTTCTAAAGAGGTTGTCCACAGGGAAATGAATGATGAAGAAAGAAAATACTATCTTGGCGAATAATACGGAATCAAGGTAAGAGGAAGTGGCAGCCTGAAAGCAATTTCATTGAAATTTGCGTTTTAAGAGGATAATGAGTAATTTTACAGGTTTAGATATGAGTAATATAAATTACTGCAAATGATTTATGATAAATGATTTGACTGATAAAATATTCCCGAAAGCGGGTAATAATCCAGCTATTTTATCTTAAATATGAATTGAAGGTTTTATAAATTTACGTAAAATTTAAGATGAGAAGGCCCATATATTATTTCTTCCTTTTAATTGTTCTGCTTTTTTCAAATACGGGATTACAGGCAAAACATCTTGTGGGCGGCAGTTTATTATTTAAATATTTGGGCAAACAGGCCGACGGCACTTATGGTTACCGGATAAATGTGGAAATGTACCGCGACTGCTCTAGCAATATACTACCACCGGTACCTTTCGATGACTCAATTTTTATTGGTTTATACGACCGGGGAACCGATGAACTTGTAACTGTGCTTACAGAATATTTTGGAGGGGAAGAGTCGGTGCAGCCACCCAATGGCGGTACATTTTGCACTTTCAAGACATCGGCCTGTCTTGACAAAACAGTATATTCCGGTACTGTATACTTACCAGCATCAAAATACGGGTATTATGCAGAATATCAACGTTGCTGCAGGAACCAGATTGTAGTAAACCTTGTTTACGGCTCCAACCCACAGGGACAAACTTACCTCGGCATTATTCCACCTACAAGCATCGCCTGTAGTTCCCCTTACTTCAACAGTGTGCCCTCACCCTATGTGTGCGTGGATGGAACTGATACTGCAATCTTATCAAACTTTGCGTTAGATTCCAACGGCGATTCATTGGTTTACAAACTTGCATGGCCTTATGGTGGCTTAAACTCGATGATGCCTTCCTACGGAAGCACTTCTCAGCTGCCCTCCATTTATAGTAATCCCCCTCTCGTTACGTATAATTCCGGCTATAGTTTCAGTAAACCATTTGGCAGCGGCGGATATGCCCATATTGATTCATTAACAGGCGTAACCAATTTGTTTATTCCTAATGAAGGGTATTATGTTATTGCCTATGATGTATATGCCTACCGGAACGGGCAATTATTAACCAAGGTTCGGCGCGACCTGGAAATAATTGCAATAAAGTGCCCCGGCAAGCCTGCAGCTACCCGCTTACCAATAACAGGATTGAAAAATAGTGGTTACCAATCATCGTTTTATATACAGGCAGGCGATACCGTGGGGTTTGATATTGGCTACTCTTGTGGTGATAGCATAGAACTAACCTATACGGGGGATATGTTTAATGGCACAGACGGGGTAAGCCCGCCATATGCCAGTCTTGACAGCTTTACTACCTTTTCACAAACCAAAATTTATGACCACTTTTTCTGGCAAACAGCTTGTGGCCAGGCGCGCGTAGGGCCTTATGTATTTCTTGTAGATGTAACGGACAATGGCTGCCCGCCAAAATCTACTTACCAGGGTTACTCTATTTACGTATTCAATTTAAAAGTGGGTGGTAAAATTGTAGGCAGCGATACTGCCTGCTATGATCCCCTAGGACAAAATTATTCTGTTCAATATGCCGTAGACAGTTCACATTTTATATGGCAGGTTACACATGGCGCCATAGTTGGCAACCCGAAAAGCGATTCCGTTACTATCATTTGGGACACTGCCTATTCCACAGGTACCATACAGGTGGCAACAACAAATAATAATGGTTGCCCGGGAGATACATTGGTGAAAACCGTGAATATATACGCGCCCCTGCACCCACCAGCTATCAACGGTCCGCAATACATATGCGCGGGCGTCAAAGCTTCTTACCATGTGGGAAATCCGCCAAAAGGCGATTCGATCGTTTGGGCAGTAAAAGGCGATTCCTTACTTTCCGGAATTACCAATGCTTCCATAAATGTGATATGGAGTAAAAAGACAGATACAGGCGAAGTATATCTTATTGAATATAATGCATTTGGCTGTATGAGCGATACAGAAAAGTACCAGGTAATAGTTAGCTCCCCAAAACTGGATTCTATTATAGGCCCACCATCAGTTTGCCCCCATTCAAAAAACATACAATATTCAGTAGCAGGGCAACCTAAATCAACTTATTTCTGGAGTGTGGTTGGCGGCACAATAATTTTAGGTGGCCATACCAATGCCATCAATGTGGATTGGGGCGGTAAGGGGACTGGTATGGTAAAGGTACTGGAAATAACTGGCGCCGGCTGTATCGGCGATACATCATACGACACTATTGCTATAGAATATAAACTCCAGACGCCACCCATACAGGGAGATACCGTAATATGCGAAAACTCAGGCAGCCATATATATTCTGTGGTATATAGCACCGGTTCTACTTACGATTGGAGTGTAACCGGGGGAACAATTATATTTAATCCCGGGAACGCAACTATTGACGTACAATGGGGCAGTGTCGGCAGCGGGAATGTGAGCGTTATTCAAACAGCCTATGATTCTGTAATTGGCAAGCAATGCGTGGGGCAACAAATATTTTTAAATGTCAATATTTACCCCAATCCCAATACAAGCGCTATAAGCGGACCTACTTCATTTTGTACCGGTAGCAGGATAGCCTATTTTGTAAGTGGTTTGGCTGGAAGCCGTTATATATGGACCATAAATAATGACACTTTGAAAAATGATACTACAGATGCCATTATTGATTCATTTAACAAGCCTGGAGTTTATACTATTTCTGTGGTTGAAATATCGGCCCACGGGTGCGCAGGCACACCACAGAATATAATCGTCATAGTTAGCCCGGCGCCTGTTACAAGTAGCATTAGTGGCCCGGTAAATGTATGTGTGCCAAATGTGAATAATATCATTTATTCAGTAACGAATACCCCCGGTTCTACCTATGCCTGGCAGGCAACAGGCGGTGTCATAGTTTCAGGGCAGGGGCAAAATCAAATTACCGTAAACTGGGTAAACCCCAACTCGGATACATTATCTGTAACGGAAACAAATTCATTTGGTTGCATTGGTATCCCTAAAACCCTGAGGGTATTTATTGATTCTTTGTTCCTGAACATAAAAGTAGTGACTACCGAACTTGATAACGAAAACCTGGTAAAACTTACCTGGAACCTGAAAAATAATGACAGCCTGCATTACGGATTTAAAATTTACCGGGAAAAGGCAGGAGGTAATGCCTGGGACCTGCTTGATACGGTGCCTGACACAGTATTTACTTACATAGACAAAACGGCGAAAACACAATCAACATCTTATTATTATAAAGTAACTATGCAGAATTCGTGCGGTGATGTAGTCACTACCCCCCCCCACCGTACAATACTGCTTCAGGGCAAATATTATAATGATTCAAATAATAACATATACTGGAATGGATACCAGGGATGGCCGGACGGCGTTTATTCTTACAAAGTTTATTATAGCATTAACCAGGATACGGCGTTGACCTTTATTGGTTATACCAATGATACATCACTTATAAAAGCGAGCCCTGAAACGGGTTATATGGTATGTTATCGCGTTGAGGCCCTTGACAATGCTGATACTACCATCACTTCACTATCCAACAAAATATGCTTTGAAATGGAGCCTGTCCTTTATGTACCCAATGCATTCACTCCGCATGCAGCCAATGGTTTGAATAATAAGTTCTATGTGAGCGCTATAAATTATACTAGTTTCAACCTGCTCATTTACAACCGCTGGGGCGAGCAAATATTTACTTCCAATGACCCTAAAATTGAATGGAATGGTACGTTCAAAGGTGTGAAATGCCCCGCAGGTGAATACCTCTATATTGTGCAGGTAAATGGCGTCGGAAGAAACATATATAAGTCTGGTACAGTGCTGATACTGGAGTAACTAATCTATTTGAGCATATTTGTCAAGATCCTTAAGGTCATTTGCTATTTTTTCCAGCCACCTTTTTTGCTGGTCTACTATGATACTGTGGTTTGTTTCCTTGTCGTACTTTTCCTGCTCCTTCTCCATGTTATCCATGCCCTTACGGTATATGTCTTCCACTTTATGAATGTCTTTCTTCATCCTATCCTGGGGAATTTCATTGCAATTATTTTCAATAAGCGCCTTTCTTATTTTTCGCCTGCCAATTTCTGTAATATCAAAGTGCCCCTGTTCGTGAGAAAGTATATAAGCATCGTCTGTAAGGGTCCATGATTTTTTTACCGCAAACATGGTCAATAGTTTTATTTTATAAATCTCTCCCTCCTGCACAGTAGCAAAAGATATCCCTGCATCAGTATTAGCCTTTTCCCAACGTGTCTCAGGGGCCTTCCCCTGGAAATCAGCCCAGGTAAGTTTCCTGTCCTGGTTCCAGTAAATGGTATCGGCATTGTCCTTTTGCGGTTGCAGATTTACGAAGATCGGGATAGCGTTTGTTTCTACACGGCTATTGAAAGAAGCAGCTACCAGGGAAATGGCAGCAATGGGTATAAGTATACTTACGGCAATATTCATAATGTAAAATTAAGAAAAAATCATTCCAAAAAAGCAACATCTGAAAAATGTAATTGATTATTGTTAACCATGTAAGTGATTAGACCCACAGTTAATCCAGCTATTTTTCCGAATTTTGCTCAATGCCTTTATTCGGAATAATAGCCCCAAGACTGGAAGAATATCTGTATGAATTGCCTGAGGACAAGATTGCATTATATCCTTTATCACAAAGAGATACAGCAAGATTATTAGTATATAAAAAAGGAAATATAAAGCACCGGCACTTTACTGACCTAACCGAAGAAATGCCTGCTGATTCCATTGTACTTTTTAATGATACAAAGGTTATTCAAGCCCGCTTATTTTTCAGGCGCGAAAGTTTGTCTGGCCAGGACGGTGCACAAATAGAAATATTATGCCTTGAACCACTTAAGCCTCATACCGAAATGAGCCTGGCTATGCAGGCAAAAAGCGGTGTAATTTGGGAATGCATGGCAGGTAACCAAAAGCGGTGGAAAATTGGTGAAATAATCCATCTGGAATTGCCCAACAAACTTAACCTTTATGCCAAGCTACTTGAAAAAAAAGGCAAACTTGTTGATGTCGAATTTACTTGGGAGCCCGAAAAACTTAGATGGGCTGAAGTATTGGAGCTTGCAGGACATATTCCCTTGCCACCCTATATCCACCGTTCAGACTCTCCTGAAGATGCTGATGATTACCAGACAATATATTCTGCAAATCCTGGGGCTGTGGCGGCACCCACAGCGGGTTTGCATTTTAGCAATGATGTTTTAAAGCAAATGGATGAAAAGGGAATAAAACGGCTTTCGTTAACCCTACATGTAGGAGCGGGGACTTTTCAGCCTGTGGAAGAAACTGATGTTCTGCAACACCCCATGCACCACGAACAAATTATTTTTACCCATGAATTAATATCAGCACTTTTTCAAAATCACACCCGAAAAATTATAGCCGCCGGTACTACCTCTTTACGTGCAATTGAGAGCCTTTATTGGTTTGGAGTGCAGGTGATAACTGACCCTGCTATTAAACACTTTTTCATCCCAAAATTATATCCTTATAACCATGCAGAAAACAATCTTCCAACAATGCATGAATCTTTTGGGGCCATTCTAATATGGATGAAGAATAAAGGTATTATTGAAATTCACGGAAATACTGAAATATTCATTTTTCCAGGCTATGTTTTTCGTGTCTGTAATGGTTTAATAACCAATTTTCACCTGCCTGGCAGTACATTGCTGATGCTGGTTTCCGCTTTTATCGGTGATGACTGGAAAAAGGTGTATAAAGAAGCGTTAGTTAATGATTACAGGTTTTTAAGCTATGGCGATGGCTCATTGTTAATGAGGAATTAGATTTTGCTTTTATTGCTTATTAAATGGTCAAGCCTTTTTTTGTTACCCGATACTTCTATCAGTTTATCAAGGCGTCTCAAACGGGTTTCTTCCTGTTTGGCGCTGATAACCCACCACGTTGCAGGCCTTCGGTAGGATGGCGGAAGTAAATTGAAAAAATCCCAGGCATCTGAATTCTCCCTGAAAACTTTTTCCATCTCTTCGCTGAATTTAACCTCATCCTGCTCAAAAGAATACAGTTTCTGCCTTTTTATATCTCGTTCATTAAACACTTTAAGACCATGAGGATGTACTTTGCCAATTTCAATAAGTTCCCCAATCCTTTTAATATTCACAGCGCTCCAAATACTTTTTGGTTTGCGTGGCGTGAAACGTTTTTTCCAGGTATTTTTATCGATGCTGTTTACCACCCCATCTATCCAACCGAAACAAAGTGCCTCATCCACCGCTTCTTTGTTAGAAATGCCCGGTTTTTTTGTATGGGTTTTGTGAAAACCTATAATGCATTCTTTAGCCTTATGGTGGTTTTCTCCAAGCCAATCCCGCCATTCGGCCCCGGAGGTAAAAAATATGGGTTCTGACATTGCAAGCGAAATTAAGAAAAATGAAGAAATTGCCTTTTAAAAAACTATATATTTGCCAATAGCGTTTAAAATTAGCCGTGAAGTATATTTTATTTATTGTCACTTTCCTTTTTTTATCTTCGGCCTTATTCGGCCAGGATACATTATTTTTCAGAAGCGGAAAAATAATCCCTGTATATATTAAAACAATAAACACTAAATACATAATATGTAAATCATATAAAAACCCCTATGGGTTAAGCCACTATATACGTAAGGACAGCGTTTCTATGGTTCACTTTGGTGATATCCCTGGTAAAAGTTTAGTGTTTCCGGCACCCGTAAATATTTCAAAGCCACCACCAATCGTAGTTAATAAACCATTAAACAATGCACATAATGAACTAAGGAACGCGATAATATTCCAGGTACTTGCCCCTGCTGCGCTTTTCACTGGAAATTACATGCATTCATACCATGTTACCACTACTACAAGCGCATCCTACTCAAATAGCAATAATGCTGGAACAGTTACTTCAACTTCATACCCTTACAAAAGCACATCATACCTTTTTTATGCAGGAGGCTGTGTTATGGAAATCATTGCAATAGCAGATTTTATTAAAGCGGATAAATCATTTAAAAAAACGTCACAAGGAATAAGTTTTTCTGCCTTAGATCATGGCATTGGAATTACCTTTAATTTTTAAAAATACGGCAATAAAAATATTTTATTCTTCCGCTGTCCGGTTTTTAGGTATCGCTTCGTCATAAAAACATAACGCGGAGATAATTGCTTTTTAATAATATGGTCATTATCTTTGGAACAAAGAAAAGAATAAAACATTTTATAACTCTTAAAATTTAAAATTATGGACAAGAACGCAAATGCACTGAACTGGTTCGAAATACCGGCACAAGACATCAACAGGGCTAAAACCTTTTACGGAAAAATTCTTAACACCGAACTGGTGGATACCCCTGAAATGATGGGAATGAAGATGGCTAGTTTCCCAATTGACATGAACAGCGGAAAAGCATCCGGTGGGCTTGTACAAAGCGAAATGCACAAACCATCAACTGAAGGCGCTGTCATTTATCTCAATGCTAATCCTAATATAGAAGAGGTGATTGACCGGATTGAGCCTGCCGGTGGTAAGGTTGTAATGCCAAAAACACAAATAAGCCCTGAGATCGGTTATATGGCTTTCTTTATTGATAGCGAAGGCAATAAAATAGGGCTGCACGCACAGAACTAATAAAAAAACAATCTTAGTTTTTATATTAAAGGCATGGAGATTTATTTTCTTCGTGCCTTTTTTGGTGCCTTTATGTGAGTTCCAGGTACAGCAGGGCTATCGCTGCCAAAGCCATAAGAATAAGGGCAGCCCAACTAAAAATGTTAGAACGGCGACTATTGGTATATTCCCCCATTATCTTTTTATTATTGCAAATATGTAATATCATGCCAATAAAGATAGGCGCCGTTATTCCGTAAAGAATGGCCGTATAGATAAGAGCCTGAATAGGGCTGATGCCAATAAAATTTAATAATAGCCCTAAAATAAGTGATACCGAAAAGACAAGGTAAAAACCTTTTGCCTGGTAGTATTTCTTATTTAAGCCTTGTTTCCAGTTAAAGGTTTCTGCAATAATGTAAGATGATGCTCCTGCCAGTACTGGAATTGCCAATGCCCCAGTGCCAATTACGCCTAATGCAAAAAGCAAATATGCCATATTCCCAGCAAGTGGCTGGAGTGCTTTTGCCGCTTCTTCTACTGTATTGATATTTGTAATACCTGCTGGAAATAATACACTTCCGGCAGTAAGGATGATAAAAAGCATAACAATATTTGAGAAAAACATTCCGAAATTGGTATCGCTTTTGCTATTCCTTAATGCGCGTTTATCAACGAATATTTCGCTGGCCCCTTTTTCTTTTAATTCTTCCACCTCCATACTGGCCTGCCAGAAAAATAGATAAGGGGATATGGTAGTGCCAAGTATGGCTACTAAAATGCTTATAAAATCTTTATTAAAACGTATCGTTGGTACTATTGCGCTTTTTAATACATGCAGCCAATCCTGGTGTACTAAAAAGGGGACGATAAAATATAATAACAATACCAGGCATAGCCATTTCATAATTAACTCAATGCGTTTGTAATTGAATTTAATGACCGAAAAAAGTAAAATACCTGTAAATGCAATACTGAAAATATAAGCAGGGATACCGGGGATTAGAAGATTGGTCACTGCCCCTACCCCTTCTATATCAGCGCCGATATTGAGGGTAATAGCCGGGAAACTGAGCAATATCATCACATAGAGAAAAGGGCGAGAATAATGTTTTTTAAGATTGCCTGCAAGGCCATGACGGGTAACGATTCCTATACGTGCGCACATCTCCTGTACAGCAGCCATGAGGGGGAAAGTGATCCAGGCTGTCCAAAGGGTAGCAAGGCCAAACTGTGCGCCCGCCTGCGAGTATGTAGCAATACCTGACGGGTCATCATCACTGGCCCCTGTAATGAGGCCAGGCCCCAGCATCTTAATGTACTGCCTTATTCTTAATACTGTCCTGTTGCGCTTTGAAACAGTATGTCCTATTGCCGGTTTCTCTTCAGGCAGCGCCTCTTTCATTTTAGTTTCACATTTTCGGGTTAGAGAATTGTTTTATGCAAAACTAAGACGGATTTTTTACCTTTCAATGCGAGTGGTTGTGCCCTTTAATAGCCTGGCTTACTTCATCAGCTTTTTGCCCGGCCTTTTTATACAGGCCAGTAACTTCTTTTTCGGCTGATTCCAGTTTGTCTGAAAATTCCTGGATCAAATCGTCAAATTTGTCTTTGATAGAATCTACAATGTCCTCGCTTTTCTTTGTCAGATTCCTGCGCGTCCGCGATCCCTTTTCGGGGGCCAGTAATATTCCGGCAGCCAGGCCGCCCAATATACCAACCAATAATAATTTTCCTGAATTCATAGTTTTAATTTTTAAAGTTCAATAAATGAGGCCTAAACGCCCCTTCCGCCAATTAGCCTGAATAAAATCGATATTATAGCCAGAATTAGTAAAATGTGGATGATGGCGCCAACATTATAGGCAAAAAAGCCAATAGCCCATCCGATTACCAATATTACCGCTACGACATACAAAAGGTCCCTCATGTTCTTATTTTTTAATTATATCTGTATAACTCAAAAGACAACCTTTTGTTCAGAAGGAATCAATATTCTTCCTCGTTTTCTTCCTCCTCATTTTTTTGCTCATTGTTCTGTATTGGCCCGGCCTCATCGTCTTCTGTTTCGAGTTCTTCTTCTGCGGGCGAAATATCGGCATTCGGGTTGGGTTGATTATTTTGAGGGATATTAGCTGGCTGATTGCTTTGTTTGTTCAAAATTTCGGCTGCATAACCATACACCGCCTGCTTCTGCGTTTCAAAATCAAGTATAGTGAAGTCTTTGCCCTGCGTGGCATATTCGTCCAGCGCACGGCGGACAAACTGGTAAATATTACAGGATATGATATAGTCTTCTTTGGTAATGCCTCCGTTTTGCAACTGCAAAGTTTTACCATCTTCATCGGCCCCGGGAAACGGATCAAGGCTTAGTGAAAGTTGTAGTTCATCTCTTACTTTCGGCTCATTATTAAATTTCTTCACCGCAAATTCCAGCATCAGTGCATTTTGCAAAACAGGGCTTAGGTTCATGGTTTTGGCTTTGCCCATTTCATCAACAAGATAGGTAGGCGACAGCAGATCAAACTGCTGCGGTACGGGGATATTAGGCAACATACCATTTCGTTCATCGGTATCCGGGGAAACAAGCATATATCTGTATTCAGCTATTATGAAGTAAATTTTGTTCAAAATACTCACAATATCAGCTGCTATCGCGCTTACAAAATTATTTAGTTCATCACGGTCTACTTCTTTTGCTGTGCCGGACTGGTTCAATGGCGTTTGCGCCAAAAATTCCATATTTATCGCTGCCAGCGCGCGATAGAGATGGGCGTTTATACGCTCGTCCTGAATAGTAACTATCTCTACCTGCTTTTGGATATAGCCTGCGGGCGGAATAACTGCTGCCTGCTCTCCCGGCATTGGTGGCCGCACTACGTAGTTCTCGTACGGCGTAGTAGGCACATAGCGGCCCTGCCCTTTGCTTGGTAGCTGCATCCTTAGATTGTTGCACTGCGTCTTCTTCTGATTTATTCTTGATGGCTAATATTTTCGCCTCATATTCTTCGGTAGTAAGGAGCTTATTGGCATACATCAATTCATAGGCATTTGACGCCTCATTAATAGAAGCTGTCAGTTTCACTATGGAATCATTTGCAGCCCCAAGTTTTATGTTTTCACCCACTTTGGAAGCGGATTTGGAAAGGTCGTCCAGCGATTTTTTAGTGTCACCCATTTTGGTAACGGATTTCGCGGCTTCATCCACCGATTTTTTGGATTCCGCTGCAGCCTTTGTAAACCTTAAAAATTCATCTTCGCTGATGGAGCCTATATTTTTTAGTTGTTCAACAATTGGGGTTAGGCCGGACGGGTCGGCAGCAAATTCGATAATTACCTGGTCTGACATAAAGAAGAAGAAATAGGAAAAAATCCTGATAGGTGAACTGGAGTAAGTGTTTCCCGCTAAACGGGACAATCAATAATTCAAAAGTAATAAATATTTCATTAACATCCAAATTAATTATGAAATATTTTAAAGGGCGGGCATGTCAGGATATCTTTTCTAATTCTCCATCAATCCATTCCCTTAATTGGGGTTTCCACATCAGGCCGTTAAAGGATGCTACTATTTCGCCTTTGTAAAATATCCTTAGTGCTGGAATGCCCATGATATTATATTCTTTCGCCAATTCAGGATGTTCGTCAAAGTTTACCTTTACAAATTGCCAGCGACCAATACCTTCTTCAGCAAGCGAAGTAATGATAGGCTCCAACATACCGCAGGGTTCGCACCAGGTGGCCCAGAAATCTACGATGACTGGCATTATAACGCTATTTACAATTACTTCCTCCTGAAAATTAACTAGTTCGTATGCCATGATGTTTTAATTAATTTAATCTGTGAATCTGTGGCATTTATATTAAAGCCATTTTTACAAGATACTGGCTCCCATTTCTCTTCAGTACTTTCATTTTATATCCATTTTCATCAGCTATCCTTTTCAGGGTCTTTTTGTCAATATACAACCAGGGATAGGGTTTACCAAGAGTATCTTTATATCCCAGCTGATACCAGACTATTCCGTAATAGGGAGATGGAAATTCCCTAAGGGATGAACGGTTAATGGAACTTATTGAAACATAACTAATATCTGCCGTATCAAACAAAAGCTGGCCACCATTAGCTATATACTTTTTGACCTGCTGTAAAAAATAAGCCAGCCCTTCCAGGTCTCCTGTTACGCCGATGCCATTCATTAATAATATTATAGTATCAAATTTTTGTTCTGGGAAAGAATAAATATCCGTGCAGAAGACCTTTTTCAGCCCTCTGTCTTTCATTATCTCCACTGCACCATCGCAAATATCAATAGCAGTAACATCAAATCCCTTCTCCTGTAAATAAAGTGAATGCGCCCCTGCCCCGGCGCCAATATCAAGGACTTTTCCATAGCAACGTTTTAGCGCTGATCTTTCTAATCGTGAAAAATCCTTATATAACCTGAAAAAGGTAGCTGCTTCCATCGGTCTGTCAGACTCTATGGAGCTTTTCACCATCATCGCGGCGAGAGGATTGCCTGCATAATAATCTTTCAACATCTCCCCCAGGGGCAGCCATGATTCATTTGCCACTTTATTTATTAATTCTTTTTAACCCAGCATAAGCCTTCTGGTCGAAGGAGTCTTTATAGGTATAATTCTTAAAACTGATACATCTTTTATAATATGCCCTTGCCTTGTCGTATTCCTGCTTTTTCTCAAGTAACATCCCGGCATACAAACAACTGGCCGGCGCATAATATTCACTTATTGAAGAATAACTTGCAATCACGGCGTCATAATATTTCAAAGCAGTATTAGTGTCTTCAAGCGATTCATATATACGGCCAAGACGATAATTATATTCAGCCTTCTCTTCTACCCTACTGAATTGAGATACCGTTTCATTGGTTAGTATCTTTTTAGCTTCATTGAAATAGCCGCCATCGTATAATAGCCTTGCCTTTAGTAATGGTAATGAAGGGGTATAATCTCTTTCTGCCTCATGCACTGCATTTTTATCACTCTCAAAACGTGCCTGTCCATAGTTTTTTAATAATACCAGGCAATTTTTATATTGGATTGTGTCATTCTTAAGAAGAAAGGCCCATCCGAGCCGTAAATAGGCATCTTTTATAAAATTATCTCCGGGGTTATTTTTAAGGTATCTAACAAGATATGCTGAACCCTTTAAATTCAAATGTTGCAGTAAGGCTAGTCCATACAAATAATCAAGATATGGAATTGCAGGTTGGTTTTTCACCTGCGCATTGAGTATGCTGATAGCTTGCTCATTTTTCTTTAGCCGCATGGCCATATTGGCTCGCACAAAAGCACTCAGGGGGTTTTGGGTATAATCTGTTGTAGCTTCAGCAACTTCTTTCCAGGCAGGCTCCTGTTTATTGAGCAAATGGTATTGAAGATAGCCATAAAGCATCCTTGTTTCTTTGCTGTAAACCTGAAATTCAGGGTTTTTATCTAAAGAATTAATTAAGGATGGGAATTGCCCCATTGATGTTTTTAAATCACCTTCAAAACCAAGTATTTTCAGCATCCAGCGGTAATTGCCGGGTACAGTACCTACAAATGATTTCAAAAGGAGCAAGTCTTTAAAAGCGGGATAAAACGCCGGAAAAGTCCTGGTGTTTTCTTCCAACAAATTGTATGCTTTCCGAATATCCCAGGCAGCATAGGTGTAGTCACCAAATTTCAATTCAGCCAGTCCCGCATGAAGATACACCTCTCCCAAACAAAAATTATAATAAGGAGACATTTTATCACCTTCTGAAAGGTCATCAGCGGACGCTTTGTTCTCTATTTTAAATGCCTCATAATCCTTTTTCCCTTCCAGGGCGAAAGCTTTTATAAAAGCGCTTAGATCTTCTAAATAAATCGGGATTAAATTCCGGGGAGATGACTTCTTTAGTTGCGCAATTTCAATTTCTGATTCATCAAGCCTGAAAGCCATGATGTTGGTATATGCCTGCCGGCAATCTGCATTCATATCGTATCCCGCTTTTGCAGTTAGGGACATAAAAAGCAGTAAAACTACCGGTAGCCTCTTCGGCATAGGTTTTTATATTTACTTAGCGAATACGCCTATCAATTCATCAAGCGATGCCCTGGTTTCATCGGCAAGCTCATTATCAATAATTATCCTTCCACAGTTTTCACAAACAATTATTTTTTTGCGCTGGCGGATATCCAACTGGCGCTGTGGCGGTATTTTGCTGAAACAACCGGCGCATGAGTCACGATCAATTGTAACTACTGCCAGCCTGTTTTTAACACTAGTACGAACACGGTTGTAGGCGTTTCTAAGTCTTTCGTCAATTATTTTAGAAGCCTTATCCCTTTCTTTATGAAGGGCTTTTTCCTCTTTCTCAGTTTCTTTAACTATATTGTGAAGTTCCTCTTTTTTTACGTCCAGGTCCTTTTTACGGTCTTCAAGATGCTGTTTTGTATGCTCGAGCTGCTGTTTTTTCTCTTCTGTTAGTCCCTGGTATTCCTTTATTTTCTTTTCAGAAATCATGATCTCCAGTTTCTGCATTTCCACCTCTTTGGTGAGGGCCAGGAATTCCCGGTTATTTTTTACATTGGTTTGTTGCGCTTCGTATTTTGCGATAAGGTTGTTAGCCTCTTTTATAGCTGCTTTACTTTCATCAATTGCCTTTTTAAGGCCATCAGCTTCGCTTTTTAGATTATCTATCCTGGTATGCAGGCCAGCAATCTCATCTTCAAGGTCGCTCACTTCCATAGGAAGCTCACCACGCACATTCTGGATTTTATCTATTGTTGTATCAATTAATTGTAAATTGTAAAGGCTTCTTAGTTTTTGTTCTACCGTTGCTTCCATCTATAAATAATTAACAGGGTTTGTATTTACTGCTGTTTTTAAGACCGCAAAGGTAGGGAATTTTTCAATAATTTTATCATAAATTAAATCTATGGTAAACTGCTCACTCTCAAAGTGCCCAATATCGGCAATCAAAATTTTGCCGTCCGCATCGAAAAACTGGTGGTACTTAAAATCGGCAGTTACCAGGGCATCAGCGCCCTGTTTGATGGCTTCATTGAGCAGAAAACTGCCTGCGCCACCGCAAACCGCTACTTTGTGTATTTTTTTAGTAATAAAGGGCGAGTGCCGTACGCATTTGGTATCCATCACCTTTTTCACGAAGAAAAGAAAAGCCATTTCTTCCATAGGCATATCCAAAGTACCGATCATGCCTGCACCGGTTTCCATGTTTTCATTTTCAAGGGTAACGAGGTCATAAGCCACTTCTTCATACGGATGGGCCTTTTTCAGGTTTTTTATGATCTGGTTCTCCAGGTAATCGGGGTAAATAACTTCAAGCCTTACCTCATTTTGATATTCGGTTTTGCCTTGCTCCCCAATAAAAGGCTCCGCACCGTCTAAGGCGCGGAAACTGCCTGTGCCATTGGAATTAAAACTGCATTTATCGTATTTGCCTATATGCCCAGCTCCTGCCTGCCAAAGCGCTTCCCGTATCTTTTCCGGGATAGGCTGGCCATCTTCCCCGGCAATATCCGGCGCAAAGGTGATGAGCTTCCGCAACCGCCTTTTTATAGGCTGAAGTATTTTAACGTCCTTGAGAGCTAATCTCTCTGCTATCTTTTGGTTTACCCCTTTGGCTACATTATCCAGGTTGGTGTGGATGGCATAGAGAGCAATATTGTGCCTGATGGCCTCCATGACGATGCGCTCGACATAGTTTTTGCCGTTTAATTTTTTGAGGCCGCTGAAAACAATGGGGTGGTGGGATATGATTAATCCGCAACCAAGCCTTTTAGCTTCTGCCAGCACCTCTTCCGTCACATCGAGGGACACAAGGGCTTTTTCGATTTCCGTATCCCCACTCCCTACCAGCAGGCCACTGTTGTCATACGATTCCTGTAATGATGGCGGCGCCCAGAATTCAAGGATGGATATTATTTGGGAGATTGTCTGAACCATGAGTAAAAGGATTTATATGATTTACCTCACAATATTTTTCTATAAAGACACGAAGTTAAGGTTTTATTTTTTTTCAAAGATATAATTGAATTGATCGTCCTGATGAATTGACGAAACCAAGACATATCCTTCTGCTGACAACTCATTAAACGTTCTTGTCATGGTTACGTTATTTTCTTTAATTTTATCATAAGTTGTATATGCTTTAAGTTTTATATCGTCTCTTATATAATTTCCTTCGGTAATCGATATAAAAGGAGCAACTGTTGTTGAATTAATAATGCTTAAGGTAATAAAACTGCTGCTTCTGTCATTTGCGTCCTTTGTCTTTAAATTAAAAGCCATCAGTACAAAAACTCCGGCAATAACATTCACTGCATTAGAAATAATCAAGATTTTCTTTTTCATTGTTTTATTTTTTGCAGGCAAGTTAGTGGTTTTTAGGAATAGTCGCAAACCATTATACCTTAAAAATCCAATAGGTTTAAACCCAATGATCGAGCTTTGCTAATCCCTTCTATCTTTGGCATTAAGTATCGTTTATATACTTTTAATTTGCCTAAACCAGCTTTATTTGCACCTAATTGCCGAACTTTGTGTTAATATTCAAAATAACAGCATGATTTGTCCAAATTGTAAGAGTTCAGTTCCAGATAATAGCCCGGTGTGTCCAGAGTGTGGTCAAAACCTTCGCAGCTTTATGAAAGATGTTCCCGTTAGCGCCGATATTAATACAGGAAACCCCTGGAGCCAAACAATAAGCCAGCCCTTACCAAGGGCTATCCCTACTAATATGGTTTTTGCCATTATTGGTACTTTACTGTTTAGCCCTTGTGGTATCGTGGCAGTAATAAACGCGGCAAAAGTGAGTTTACTTATACAGGCAGGCCAGGTGGAGGAAGCCCGAAAAGCATCTAAAAATGCCGTTTACTGGTCATTGGCTGCAGTCCTGGTTGGGCTGGCGGTAATGGTATTTTTCCCAACTGCCCTCAAAGATATGATGGCTTCTATGCCGGTGAAGTAAACTATATCTTATCTAAAGTAGATAAAAGTAGATTTTCGATTTGTTTCCTATACGTGGTATAGTGTTTTAAATGAAGAAATAAATTTAGTTATTTCCCTTCTACAGTCTGCTTTTCATGTTCCTTTTGTGCTTTTAGGATTTCATTTATTGTAAAGAAATAATCGTAAATCCCTACGCGACTAAGGGCCTCGAGGCGGGTTGGGTCACTTCCTACAAGGCTTAGTTTTTGGCGAAATTTTCCTGCTTCCGTTTGGCGGATGTTTTGCCAGAAATATTGTCCCACATTATTTTCGTTGCTTTTTCCAGCACCTGCGAATAGATCTCCAAATTCAGCTCTGAGTCCTTTAAAAAGGGAATCAAGTCCAGCAGAGGCTTTTGCAAAAAAAAATCATCCACCCCTTTTGTTTTCTTCCAGTGTTCGATCTTTTTCTGGCCATATTTCATATCATACCGGTATGGGTTTTCTGTTTTATCGAAATACACAACAGAAGCAAGTTTGTACGCAATATCAGGCTCAAAAATCCAGTCAAGCCGTTCTTTCAATTGGCGGTTAAGGATGGCAAGCTTGGGGATATTGATGCGCTTAGGGTCAGAAAGGATGCCCTCAATGGCTTCGCAATGCTCCTGGAGGAATTCGCGGGTGCAGCGCATCCGCAATTCTTCATAATAGGTAAGAGCGGTCAATGCCCGTTCATTCGGCATATTAAAGGCGTCATCAAACTGATAATAGTTAGTGCCACCACAAGTAAAAGCCTCAATAATGCGGCTTTCAGTGGTAAAAGGTAATCGGGTAGGATGAAAAAGACGTGTTAGAAGTTTCATAAGTTCACTTATTAAATAGTGTTTAGAATAGTTTCAAGATTTGTTAGCGGCTCTACTTTCAAAACGGCATTCCCCTGTTTCAAAATAAAGTTTTGCCTTGCAGGTTGTACTATGATAGCATAACTGGGTTTTTCATTGTTTTTGTAATTACGTTTTAACGTGCCGCCGCAGTTGCATGAGTCAGTAAAATACCAACCGGATCCGGTGAGGGTTTCTGTATAAGTCATAAGATTAAATTATTGAATTGCTAAATTGTTGAAGAAAAAAGACGAGTGGATATTAAAATTGAAGAAGAGGTTAAAGTAGTTTAGTATAATTATTAAGTTTTCATATTACAAACATAATAAAATTATCTTAAAAAAAGAAGAAGATGATAATATTTTTTATTGGTGATTTTGGGATGATATAATAAATGGACTCAAGTGGTAAATCCTTTTAAGAACTTCTTAAACACTATTCCTTGACAATTATATCATAATGATTTATAGTTATATAAAAATATTTTTCAATTGAAATTCCATCTTGGCACGCTATTGGAAATACATCAGGTAAATGATATGGTTTAATAACATAAAATAACAAAGCCATGAAAAAGATAATTAGAAACTTAATAATGATAGTTGCACTGGGCTTCAGTCCTGCAATTTTTCCTCAAATTGCTGCCGCGCAGGATAACGGCAGTTACCAACAACAACTAGCTGACCAGTCTCAATACAATAATAATGATGATGTATATAACCAGGGCAGCAATGATATAGGTGGCATGAGCTACCAAAATTACTATAACCAGTTAAGCCCTTACGGCCGCTGGGTATACGACCCTACTTATGGATATGTGTGGATGCCAAATGCAGGGCCTGATTTTATGCCTTATTCCACCGGAGGCCATTGGGCTTATACAAGCTATGGATGGAGCTGGGCCAGCGATTATGCCTGGGGATGGGCTCCATTTCATTATGGGCGCTGGGACTTCACGAATTCATTAGGATGGTATTGGATACCAGGCACAGTATGGGGGCCAGCATGGGTAAGCTGGAGGTGTACTGAAGGATATTATGGATGGGCACCGCTTGGCCCCCGCTATGGATATGGATACGCGTACCCTTTCAACCGCTGGACTTTTTGCGATAACAGGTATTTTGGCCGCTATGATGCTTATAGGTTTTACAGCCCACGTGCTTATAATGAAGGAATATTTAACCGCTCCAGCCTTGTGAGAAATACCTACATTGATAATGGCCGCCACGCAACCTATTTCAGCGGACCCCGCAGAAATGAAGTTGAACGTTTTAACGGAACTGCACGTGATGATAACAGAACTAACTTTGCAAGAAATACAAACAATTACCCACGCCAGGCAAATAATAATTCTGCAAGACAAAACTATAATGTTCCAAGACAAAGCTATAACGCGCCACGACAAAATAATTTAGGAGCGCAACGCCAAAGTTACAATGCACAAAGACAGAATAATTACCGTGCACCGCGTCAAAACAACTCTTCGCCAAGACAAAGCTATTCTGCGCCAAGGCAAAACTACAGCAGGCCTACTTTTGCTTCTAACCATAGTAATGGTAATGCTGGCAGGAACAGTGGCGGACACGGTGGAGGCGGAAGCAGAAGAAGCAGGTAAATCTAAAATAGAGTAAAGTAAAAATAAAAGTAAAAGCCTTCCCGGAAAATTTCGGGGTGGCTTTTTGTTAAATCAGCGGTGCTATAGAGTTCTTTTGTCAATTTGGAATTACTTTCAAATTCGATATTCTCTTATAAAACCCAAAAATGCATCTGCCAAAGTATTTAGCCCGGCCACAGCAGGAATGATAAAAACCAACCGCCAGCTAAGCATATTTCCTGCCCCAAACCAAATAACAATTGTCCAGAAACTGGACATACATATCAAACATTCAAACAAGGGTTTTCGAAGTAACCGCGGTAACGGAGCTAATAAACGAGGAATGAATGCCAGTACCATTCCTTCCTGCATAGCAGAATTTAAACCTATGATAATTAAAGAAATGTAGAATATCTGCTGTAGCATTGCTGAGTTTAACATTCGATGGTAGAAGATACAGGGCTTTCGCCAGTATAAAAAGTAATAGAAAAACCGTTGTAGGTAGTACCGCAGAGTGTAAAGGAAACCGGCGAGTTATCAGAAGCATTGTATAACATTAGTTGGAACGTGCCTGAATATGGAGTGAACAAGCCATCAGGGAATTGTGTGATATCTAACAAAACAGAACCATAGAGATCAATCGTAATGGAAGGATTGTAATGGTTGTTAAATTTATCAGTGATTTCACAGTTGTAAGTACCAGAGGTGGCCAGACCGGCTTTAATAGTAAGGGCTGAACTGCATGAAGAAACGGAAGCAGGAAAAAATGTCATAAAAGAAGAAGATTTTTAATTTTAAGATGAAAGATTAGTTAATATTTTAAAACGGGATTCAAATATAACAAAAATATTTCAAAATTACAATTTTTTATAAAAATATTTCAAATGGCGCAAATTAATTTGAAAATATCGGAAA
>Ga0302280_1001226_pt1 | contig 21504 bp, 21 predicted proteins | sample III_Fen_E1_1_FD_198771 | JGI IMG/M metagenome (GOLD analysis project Ga0302280, IMG submission 198771) | Peat permafrost microbial communities from Stordalen Mire near Abisko, Sweden - III_Fen_E1_1 | ecosystem: Environmental > Terrestrial > Soil > Wetlands > Permafrost | place: Sweden: Abisko... | reverse complement strand
CGTTTAGCATTTTACCGGATATAGTGTAGGTTTCATTACATGGCTTCGTTTTTGGGCAACTGGTGGACATTAGGACAACAGCCAGTAATATACATATGAGAGCCTTTTTCAATACTTTATAGTAACTTTAGTAATGTATGGGTCGCCAATTACCGCCCCTCCTAATGTGTGTTTATAAGAAAAAAAAATCTTTTGACCCTATTCCCCAGCAAATGTTATACGGCTGAAGTGTAAACATATATAAACTATCCAATATCCCAGTCTGTGTATGCAAAATAGTATAATTTTTTATGGTACCATAATTTAGTTGTACCAATAACGTATCCCCCCTAATGCGTTTTGTGGGTTCAAATATATTTTCAGCCAACCATACCGCGCTGCCGTCCATATTTGATTAATATCTTGATTTAATGGAATATTGGAACCAGTCCCACTATCTTCAGGTATATAAACTTCATAATTAGTCATATATAAAAACAACGCCCCGCTATTCTGGCAAGGGTAAGAAATGCTGAAATTACCATTGCTATCAATAATAGAATACCAAGTGTACTGCGTCTTTGCTGCATTATATAATCTGCATTGCAGCGTTACCGTGCCTCCTATAATAGGCTGCATATTAGTGCCATCCAACATTTTGCCGGATATGGTATATGTTTCATTACATGGCTTTGTTTTTGGGCAACTGGTGGACATAAGAACAACCGCCAATAACATATATAGAAGTGCCTTTCTCATTATTTTAACAATAACACCTTAGCATTTAGTTTAGTTGTACTATTTTCCAGCACGATATAGTACATGCCACCAGATAAATGGTAATCGCTGGCGTTAAAATTATATGCCCCCATTGCATTCTGCAAGGCAAAGGCTGTTACTTTTGTTCCCATAGAATTGTACACGGTAAGGATTGTAGCGCTGCTACTGTCTAGCAATTGATGGGAAAATAACAAACGGGAAACCAGAGTCAGAATAAAAAATTGCCTCCTTCCTTTTTTCTTAGTTATTAAAAAGCCTGACTTGTAATCCTGCTGAAAAATAAAGATAGGAATAGACAGGGTTGCCGTAAATAAGTACGGGGCCTGTAAGCGGCATAGAATATCCTACCTGCCAGATACCATAAATATTTTGAAAACCAACCGTGCAATATGCTGCTGGCTGCCAGAAATTTCCCGGATCCCACCCCCTTTTATCCTCATATCCATAGTTCACCTGGTAATTAAACCCGGGAAACGCTATATAAGAAAACCGGCTTGAGAACCCAAAGCCAAAAACATCACCGGATTTGCCGATGGCAGGTTGTATATATAATTCATTATAATCCGTGTTAACTATATATACTGTATGCCTTGGGGGAGCCAAAAACCCACCTGTGTACGTTTCACCAAAACCATAGCGGTTGCCATACCCGGCGCCTCCCTGTAGTTCGAACCTAAGATCATTGTCAGTACTTGTATAATAACCGCCGCCCAATTCAAGCATATTGAACCTGGTGGCAACAAGCTGAATATTGGTAGGGGAAGAAGTGGCATCACCAACTATAAACAAATGATTAGTAGCCGCATAAGCGCCCTGCAAATTTAAAAGTGGCGAACCTATCTCTCCTGAGGCCTGCACTTCACCCTGTTTTCCAAACAATGGCGCGCACTGTGGTGTAGGCAGATATATCTTGGGTGTACAGGCGCAAAACGCTAGCAGGATAAAAATTGAAGATGATAATATCAGGGTTTTCATATTCGCTTACTATTACTACATCAATAGAAACCATTTTGACTTTTGAATTGTAAAATTACAAATATTTTTCATTTATCATTTATCATGGTTATTTTTCCTCCGCTTTATATCTCAAATCACTTAAAACAAAATACCTTTTATTATGGAAATATTTCCGTGAGTGAAAAACGGGAATAAAATTTGGCTAATTCAGATAGATTTCTTATATTAGCAAAGCGAAAGATAGTTTTCGCACTTCCGGTTTTGCTGGTGGCTTTATTTATTGAGAAAAAAGTGGATAGTAATTAGTGGGTAGTAGGCAGCAAAAAACGCTGTTTTGAGCGAATTGGATTCTAACTGTGCACAATCTATGCTAATTATTACAGTGCAAAAAATTAACTATTTGGAATTTAGATGTTTGCATTTTAAAAATCGAAAATCCATGCTATTTTTATGCTATTTTAGCATGGGATCTGATAATGGTTATCCGTGTAAGATTTTTACTTCCCTACCCTTGCCGCCATCGCCTGCATCAGGTCGGCTTCGGTAATGCCTTTCCAGATATGACCTTTGTGGGGATGGAAGTAGATTTGGGCATCAGATTTTGGATTGGTAGTTGTTTTCAGGTAGCTATCAAGCGAATGTACAGCATTATTCAGATAGTAGTCGTCGAGTTCACCAGTCCAGATATGTATTTTGCCCTGTAGTTTTGGCCCAAGTGTTTTCCAGTGGGTAGCCATATAGTCTTTCAGGTCCCAGGTCTTCCACTCTTTGGCTACATTATGGTCTATTTTACCGGTAACCGGATCCCAAACTGGTTTTGGCCGTCCCCCTTTCAGACGCGGGCTATAGATGGCATTCCAGGCGCCCCACTGGTAGCCTGAATAGCAATACATGTTATGCCGAGCTATTACATTCTCCATTTGAACCTCCTGGCGGATAGTATAATATGAATGTCCGGACGTATCACGAGCACTGGATGTTTCCTGGCCGTTTTTATCCGTGTACGCATTGTCATCGTCATAGAGGTTAACGGTTTCATAATAATGAAAATCAACAGGGTCTGGCGAATAAGCCCAAACCCCGTTAAAAAAATCAGGGAAATATATCTGCAGCGCCAGAGCCGCCCAACCGCCTGTAGAGCCGCCGTCAAGAAACCGCGATTGTGGCGTAGCCAGGGCATGGTATTGTGCCTCTATGTAGGGAATAAGCTCTTTTAAAGTAGCGTCGGCATAGGGGCCGTTGTTGGCGGAATTCATCTGGTAACTATCGCCGAAAGGCGCCTCTCCGTCAAGGAAAACCATGATCATTTGCGCTGTGCCCGGCGAAAGCCATAAGTGGTTGAAGGATGTATCGTAATTAAATTTATCTGCCCGGGTATAGCGGGCGCCGTATCCACCTATATTGTAGCGCACTGTGTAGCGTTTTCCGGCGCCGGAATCATAACCATGAGGCAATAAAACCCCGGCGCGCAGGTACATAGGGTGTTTCCAGAAATTAGAAAGTATCTTGCTTTGTATTTTCACATACCTGACATATTGGCTTGAGGGTGGCATTACTTCATCGGGTACCTGCCTGTCGAGTATTATTTTAAAATTGGAGCAGCCTGTATCTATTTTAATTGTCATAGGCTGGCAGTAATAATTTCCCGGCGCATTGATGCTTGAATAAAAAGAATCAACATCATATAAAACCTGCACAGAATACACCCCGGCAGGAATGTCATCGAGCGAATTATAAGGATAGCCCATGGCCTTGCCATCAATAATAAAATTTTTCTGCCAGTTCCACTTTTTCACATCTGCCCCGAAAATAGGCGGGGCATGGGGCCCTGCATCTAACATAGCAAGACGCGGCTCCTTTGAAGTGTTCAAATTTAACAGGACAATCATTCGCCCGTTGGCAGGCAGGTTGTTAGCGCCGCTGATCTCAAATGATATATGCTTTGCAGAAGCAAATTGGCTGAAAAAGAATAATATAATAATGGTTGACCTCGTTTTTATCATCTGGCTTTGCACTTGTGTTTGCATCCTAAACAAAAATTATGCTGAAAATGTTATTTGGCATAATTCAATAGTTTAGGAAGTGGTTCTTTTTTCCAAAACTTCATATATGCCATTTCAGGCTTACAACTTAAAGCCTTATCTTTGCCCTCCTAATTGGTTAAATTAAAATGATTAATATTCAATTCCCTGACGGCAGGGTAGCACAGTACGAAAGCGGCATCACCGGGATGGAGATGGCCAAAGGCATCAGCCGAGGGCTTGCAGAAAAAGCCCTTGGCATAAAAGTAAACGGCGAGGTTTGCGACCTTACCCGCCCAATTAATAGCGATGCTACCGTACAGATACTTACATGGGATGATGAAGACGGAAAAAAAGTATTCTGGCACTCATCGGCCCACCTGATGGCTGAGGCAATTGAATCGCTGTATGATGACGTGAAATTTGGCATCGGCCCCGCTATTGCCAATGGGTATTATTATGATATTGATACCAATGGCAAAGTAATAAACCAGGAAGACCTGGATAAGATCGAGAAAAAGATGCTCGAGCTTGTGAAAACAAGCCATCCTTATATCCGCACCGATATTGGTAAAAAAGAAGCCCTTGATTATTTCATAAAAAAAGGCGACCCGTATAAAATAGAACTCATAGAAGGCCTGCCTGACGGGAGCATTACTTTTTATAACCAGGGAAACTTTACCGACCTCTGCAAAGGGCCGCACCTACCCGAAACAGGATATATAAAGGCGATAAAACTGATGAGCATAGCAGGCGCCTACTGGCGTGGTGATGAAAAGAACAAACAGCTCACACGTATATATGGCATTACCTTCCCCAAGCAAAAGATGCTTGAGGAATATCTTGTTTTGCTGGAAGAAGCTAAAAAGCGCGACCATCGCAAGCTGGGCAAAGAACTCGAGCTTTTTGCTTTTTCAGATAAAGTAGGTTCGGGGCTGCCTTTGTGGCTGCCTAATGGCGTGGTAGTTCGCCAGCAGCTCGAAAACTTTATGCGCAAAGAGCAGCAGAAACGCGGCTATGAACCGGTCATCACTCCACATATCGGCAGTATTGAATTATACAAGACATCTGGCCACTACGAAAAATACGGGGCTGATTCGTTTAAGGTAATAGAAACCCCTAATGAAGGCGAGGCCTATATGCTGAAGCCGATGAACTGCCCTCACCACATTGAAATATACAAGACAAAACCACGCTCCTACCGAGACCTACCGGTAAGATTGGCTGAATTTGGTACGGTATACAGGTATGAGCAAAGCGGGGAACTTAACGGCCTGACCCGTGTGCGTGGTTTTACACAGGATGATGCACATATTTTTTGTCGGCCAGACCAGGTAAAGGGCGAGTTTGAAAATGTGATAGACCTGGTGATGGCTGTATTCAGCAAACTGGGTTTTGAAGACTTTACCGCCCAGATCTCGCTACGTGATCCTGAAAACAAAGCCAAATACATTGGCAGCGATGAAAACTGGGAACGCGCTGAAAGAGCCATCATCGAAGCTTCTGCGGAAAAAGGCCTGAAAACAGTGACTGTACTTGGCGAAGCCGCTTTTTATGGCCCGAAACTGGATTTTATGGTAAAAGACGTGCTGGGCAGGAGCTGGCAGTTGGGTACTATACAGGTAGACTATAACCTGCCTGAACGATTTGAACTTGAATATACTGGGGCAGACAATGCAAAGCACCGCCCTGTGATGATACACCGTGCGCCTTTTGGCAGTATGGAGCGTTTCATTGGAATTTTAATTGAGCATACTGCAGGCGATTTCCCGCTTTGGCTTGCCCCTGAACAGGTAATGGTAATACCCGTAGCAGAGAAATTCAACAATTATGCAGAAAAAATTTGTAATTCGCTAAAAAAGTACGAAATTCGCACCCTTGTTGACGCGAGGAACGAGAAGATCGGCAGAAAAATAAGAGAAGCCGAGCTCAAAAAAATACCCTACATGGTAATAGTAGGCGAAAAAGAAGAGCAGGAAAATTCAGTATCCGCACGGAAACATAAACAAGGAGACCTGGGAGCCTTTGAGCTTGACGACTTTATAAAATTACTGCAAGAGGAACTGAACAACTAATAAAAGAGATAAACTATTAACAGGCCATACGTACCCCCTTACAGGTCTCAGGACAACAGAATAAGCAACCGCGTAAACAGGGAAATTAATGTCCCGCAGGTACGCCTGGTTGGCGAGAATATAGAGCCGGGAATATACCCGACAGGAGAAGCCATCAGGATGGCAGAGGCCCAGCAGATGGACCTCGTTGAAATTTCTGATAAAGCTGATCCGCCCGTTTGTAAGATTATTGACTATAGTAAGTTCATATACGAACAGAAAAAGAAGACAAAGGAGCTAAAGACAAAAGCCACCAAGTCAATAATAAAAGAAATAAGGTTCGGGCCAAATACCGATGAGCATGATTTTGATTTCAAGCTCAAGCACGCCAGGAAATTCCTGGAAGAAGGTTCGAAAGTAAAGGCATACGTGCACTTCAAAGGGCGTACCATCATCCACAAAGAAAGGGGTGAAGTACTGCTCCTTAAATTTGTACAGGAGCTTGAAGAAGTGGGCAAGGTAGAACAGATGCCCAGGTTGGAAGGAAAAAGGATGTTTATATTAATAAACCCCAAAGGGAAAAAATAACAATTTAGAAAGATACGACAATGCCAAAGATGAAAGTTAATTCGGGCGCTAAAAAGAGGTTTCACGTTACCGCGTCTGGAAAAATAAAAAGGAAACACGCGTATAAGAACCACATTCTTACGAAAAAGTCCAAGCACCGTAAGAAAGGATTGGCCCACCCGGCCCTCGTGAGTGAAGCTGATATGCCGAACGTAAAACGCATGCTGACCATTGGAAAATAATTTTATTGTAATTTAATTTAAAGGAGTAATACTATGCCACGCGCTACCAATAACCCCGCTGCCAGGGCCCGCAGAAAAAGAGTTCTCAAACTTGCCAAAGGCCAGTGGGGAAGAAGAAAAAATGTATATACCGTAGCCAAAAACTCGGTAGAAAAAGGCCTTGTATATGCATACAGGGACAGAAAAGTTAAGAAACGCACCTTCCGTGCACTTTGGATACAACGTATAAATGCCGCTGCACGTGAGCATGGCATGAGCTATTCACAGTTCATGGGCAAGATACATGAGCAAAACATTGGCCTGAACCGCAAGGTGCTTGCTGACCTCGCCATGAATGAGCCTGATACATTCAAGGCTATCGTTGCGAAAGTGAAATAACGAACATAATTCGTAGGGCCTTGCCCTACGCTGATATATTACGCCCCCGTCCAAACGGTATTTCATCCGGGCGGGCTTTCAGGGCTTAGAAAAAGGAAGGTCAAGGTCTTCCTTTTTTTGTTGGGGTTTGCGCTATCCAAACTATTCCTTCATGCACCATTTTTATTTTATTCTATTTTAGAATGAAAATAGAATAAAATTCCTCTTTTTACAGCCTAATAAACTAGTATTCAAATAATTAAAATTTACACCCCTCATTTTTAGAATAGATTTTGCATTTTTAGAATCCCATTCGCTTTAAACATCGTTTTTTGTCTTTTCCTATAATTCTGTTAAATCCATCACCCTTTCTGAAGCGTTCTTAATTCAGACAACTCCCCTCTATAATAGAGGAAAAAGGAGGATAAAATTTTAACTATTTAATTTACAGTCAATTGAAACATTTTAAAAAATTATTAGAGGCCAATTCGCTCAAAAGGGCGTTTTTTAAAAATACGGCGGGCAGAGGCTAAAAATGCAACATGCTAATAAATAGGAAGTTGCGTTTTTTATAAAAGATTATTAAAGACAATTCACAATTATTAGAGGCCAGTTTGCTCCAAACAGCGTTTTGGGAAGAAAATCCGTGCAATCTGTGTAATCAATCCTAATCCGTGATTCAGACAGCTTTTTTACCAATAAATAAAGCCCGTCACCATTGACGGGACGAATCGTTTCTTCGCTGAAGCAAGATACTATAAATTTCTGGTACTTCCAAGTATTGCGGAATGATTCTACTAGAAGTGCTACTTATAAAAAAAGTGGTACTTCTGAAAAGCCTACTCCTTCGCCAACTCAATGGCTTTCTCCAGAAACATCCTTTTTTTATCAATTTTTTACTAATTTCCCGCCGCATTTATAAACAATAATTACATTATTATATGTCAATATCGATAGAAAAAAACGGTATGAGTGCACTAATAATTCCCTGTTATATAAGGACAAAGTGGGATATTGACTGTCTGAATCGTTTGTTGGATAGTATTCAAAATCAGACAAATGCATTTCGCAAGGTTTACGTTATTGATGACGCAAGCCCATATAAATATACGATACATCATAATTTCGTTGAACACATAATATTGTCTGAAAATGGCGGACCTGCAAAAGCAAGGAATATTGGAATTGATAAAGCTTTAAGTATTCCTGTTCAATATCTTTTATTTACTGACCATGATTGTATATTGGATAAAGAATGGAATGAAAAGATGACTTCCTTTTTAATTAATTCAGAATACGGAGCCGTAGGTGGAATGACATATTCCTGGGGTAAGACAATTTTTGACCATTACCATGACATTAATGGGACTTTAAATGGTAAGTGGCTATTGCCGGAAAAGAAAGAATTATGGTATATGCCTTCCCTAAACTTTGGAATGAAATCATCTGTGGCTGAACAGTTTTATTTTGATGAACGGTTTCCAACCGCCGCAGGCGAAGATGTTGACTTGTGTTTACGTTTACGGAGTAAATACAAAATAGGTTTTTGCCCGAAAGCAAAACTATGGCATGACTACGGTTATAAGAATACCTTTGTGGGATTCCGCCGGTTCGTGAAATTATTCAAGAAGTATAAAAGTTCCAGCGCCACAGTTTATGAAGGTCATACCGTTTTATTGTGGGACGCTTCTGAATCAATCTATAAAGGTAATATGTATGAGTCTGATATATAGGTTAAAATCAAAACAGCCCGGGTTTTCGCATATTGTAAATGATTATCTTGGTGAAATCCGCCCATTTGCAAAAAGGATTGAAAATAAAGGCTTAGTAATTCCGTTAGTCCTTTTTAAGTCTATAGAATGGAGTATTTACAGATGGTATAAAACACCTATCAGGAGATTTTATGGCGTAAAAGGGAACGAATTAATTTACATGATTACTAATCGCTGTAACGACCGATGCCCTAAATGCGGAATATGGGAAAGACCGGAATCCAACAGCCAACATTTGATGATTTCACATTTTATTAGCTGCTTAAAAAGACTTCATCACAATCTATACCAGGTTACCCTAACAGGTGGCGAACCATTATTATTTAAAGACGATGTGATGCTAATTGCCGAAGAGGCAAAAAAGCTGGATGTCCCAATGGTAATAGTTTCAAATGGAAGATTTCTTGATGAAAATTTCTTAGACAAGTATGCTGCACTGGGACACATCCTTGTTATCTCAGTTGATTCTGTTGAAAAAGAAAAGTGGAATGAATTCAGAGGCCGAAAAAACTTCGATATAGTAATGCCTAAGATAATGCTTGCGAAACAAATCTTAGGCAATAAGTTGAGAATTCAGTCGGTTCTTTCTAGGCAAACTGAAAATGACATTCCAAAAGTTATTGAGTTTTGTAAGCAATACAATATCCAACACAATATACAATTCTATCAGGACTTTGGCGGTCATTGGGACAATCCCTCAACAGAAATAGTCAACTACAACAATGATACACCGTGTGCAGCTCGAAAAAATATTTGTATTTATCCAAACGGCGATGTTGTGAAGTGTTTTGACCATCGCCGAATTCCGTTAGCAAAAGAGCCATTGGGTAATATTGCTAAGCAAGACATAATTGAAATTCTTTGTACGAAGCGTTCAACAGAGATTTCTAAAATTATGAAAACCTGCAATTTCCCCTGCAAAAACATGTCATGCAACAAACCTCAAAAGCTTCTTTTCAATTAATGAAAAGTAAAAGGAATGAAATTATTCTCCTTAGAGGTTCTCCGGGTTCTGGCAAATCACAAGTGGCTAAAAGCCTATGTGATTTCTTCCCAAAAGGTGTGAAGTTAGAGGTCGATACTATACGTTCAATGGTAATTTCCGTAGACTGGACAAATCAGGCTGAACATATTAATATTTTGCATTTATCTACAAAACTTGCTTACAATTTCATCCAATTAGGCTTTAACCCTGTAATTGTTGTTGATACCTTTAGTGGCAATAAGATTCAGAAATTTATTGAAGACTTACACCAATTAGATAAATTACTATTTATCAAAATATTTGGGTTATTTACTACAGAAGAGGAACTAAAAAAGAGGATAAAATTGCGCAAAAAAGGCGAATTTAGAAATTATAAGATTTGTAAAAAGCTAAATGAAGAAACTCTGAAATTCAAATATGAAGGTGAAATTCAAATTAACACTACTGGGTTAACATCAAAGGATGTTGCAGAAATGATAACGTTAAAAGTGTAAAAATAATTTTTAAGCCTTCAAATTCCCCCCTAGTTCAGCACCCCCGTTCGCGCTCGTTTACAACGAGTGTGTTTTTTTAATGGTTTGTAACGCCTTTTCTTAATGCCAACCTCTCAAACCATCCCTACTTCACAACCTTCCCCAGCGTCTCTTTCTGCTCTTTCGTCCAATTGCCATTATCATAAAAATCCTTTATCATTTTATGATAATTGTCCTCTTTATAATAATAGGTAAGCACGTCATTGGCAGGGCCGGCAAGGTGGCTGTTCCAGCTCAGAGACGCATCAAATAAGCTCCTGAGTGTTTTATTGTCAAGATAGTTTAATGCCTGTAATGCCTGCAATGCGTTTATGCGTGTGCGGAATTCAAAAGCAGGAGTAGTGTAGTCGATCAGGGTATTCAGGTTATCGGTCTTGTTCCTGTCAGCCTCAATGCTCAGGCGAAGCCAAACTATCTTGCCGGTTTCGTTTATGCCTTGAATGTCCTTTGCTCTATCCAGAAATTCAGTTTTCTTATCCGGGTATTGCTCGCAAAGTTTTCCCAATGCTACTTCTTCGATATGATAAGAAGAATCGGTAAGCAGTTTTTCATAGTCAGCTATATCAGAAGCAGGTATTTTATAAATATTAGAGATGGCTGCGTTGCGGGCATCATAGTCTTTATCCATTATGGCTTGTTTGAAAAGGTAATTTGTTTGTGAATTATCATCTTTAGCAAGTTGCGAAAGTATCTCTGCTTTATTGGCCTGGAAAGTTTCATTGGCATATACTTTAATAAGCAAATCCGTTTTTTTATCAATCGCCGTATCGCGCAGCGCGACGAGAGCATCATACCGGTCAATCATATTCGGGGCATAGAGGGCCTGCATCTGCCACTCATTAAAACTTTTATGGAAAACGCAGGATTTTAATATCTCCGAATTAGGGTCAAAAAGTACATAACTGATATTTTTACCTCCGGGGTTCGGCACAGTGATGGTGCTGGAAGCGCCCTCCACCCATTCCTTTTTTGAATCCACAGAACCGTCCGTATAATGAACCTCTGCCACTATCGGCATTTTGAAATAGGTAAGTACATCACTTATAGTTTGGGTTTGCTTTATATGCAGGATGGTGCTTTTTATGCCCTGTTCGTAGCTGACATCATAGTGAGGCTCGCCGCCCCGCTCTATCCATTCATCAAAAAACCAATCGAGGTTTATGCCCAGCACATCATGAAAAGCTATCCTGAAATCATACGCCTCCACGTTATCAAATTTGTGTTTTTCAAGATAGGCAGCTACAGCCTTGTGGTATTCTTCATCCCCCACCACATATCTCAGCATCCCGAGCACGCAGGAGCCTTTAGGATATATCCTCCCGCCCGCGCCGGAATATTCGAGCGGGTTCTGGTCGGTCTTTGAGGCAGCAAGGGCGGCATTCGCTTCGCCGCGGCAGTTCCACCGGTAATTATCCTCGCCAAAGTGGTGGCGCGCATAGAGCTTGGCATAGTAGGTGGCGAAACTTTCATGCAGCCACATATTGCGGCCGCTTCGGCAGGTTACCAGGTCGCCAAACCACTGGTGGGTCATTTCGTGTGCATTTACACCTATATAATTTCGGTCAAGAAATTCGCGTTTATTTACCTGGAAAAAATCACCGAATATAGTAGCCGAAGTATTTTCCATAGCGCCATAAAGAAAATCCTGCACGGGTATTTGTGAATAAGATCCCCACGCATAAGGCACGCCAATTTCCTTTTCAAGAAAATTCATGATATCATCGGTATATCTATAGGTAGGTTCGCGTTTTTCAGGCACATCGGCATTATACCATTCATTTATAGTTACACCACTGGCAGCTTTGGTAGTATATATGTCATAATTTCCGATGCCAAGCATGACAAGGTAGAGGGCATGCGGATGGGGCATTTTATAGTGCCATGTTTTGGTGCCATCCTTATTATCCTTTTCGGCAATCTTTGCGCCATTTGACAGCACTTTGTATTTAGAATCGAAAGTGACAAGTACCTCTGTGATCAGTTTATCATCAGGATCGTCATAGCCGGGCAGCCAGTAGCGGTTGTCTGTAAGTTCGCCCTGGGTCCATATCTCTTTGCGGCTGCGGTTGGTGCTATCATTCCACCCGATGAAGTAAAGCCCCTTTTTAGGGTGTGCTTCATAGTCAAGTGTTATTTTGTGCTTTGTATCCCAGGTGATGGGAGTGCTGAAGTAAATAGTAATCCCCGCATCCGATTTTTTATATTTTACATCATTCCCGTCGAGCGTTACCTGCTTAAAATTAATTTCGGGCCCGTCGAGGTATAAACTGTCAATTTTAGAGCGGATGGGGGTGAAAGTATAAGTTACTTTACCCTCTACAAAGCCTCTCTCAGGTTTAAAATGCAAATCCAGCAGCATATCCTCCATATCTACATTATGTTCCCTGGCAGCGCCAGCCGGGTCGGCGAGGAAAGAACTGTACGGGGTTTGGGCTTTAGTGAAAGAAAGGTTAAAGATTGTTAAGGCTACAACAATGGCCTGGATATTGCGTTTTTGCATCATATTTAAGGATTAATAAAAAATATTAGGCAATATATGGGAAAAAATTTGGTAATGTCAGAAAAAACTTCTATCTTTATAAAAATTTTAAGTCTATGGGAGAAGTAACAATTGTAATCTTGGCAGTTGTGGCGATCTTCGCTCTGGGCTTTGGAATAACCTACACCAATACAAGGAGCTCCGAAGAATAGGCGAGATCAGGCCATTTACCCGTCATTTCAGGTAATAAAAGCACTTCTCATGTAAAAACGCCCGCCCCACCCGGGTAATACATTACACACTAATCAAAAATCTAAGGGTTTGTTTTACCGACAAGCCCTTTTTTTATTTATCATTATTGTCCCGCCAAGTTTTAGTATTATCGCACTTATTCTCCTATCTTTGCTGTTTAGAATGAGTATAAATAAGCTGCAATGAGGCTGGAATAAGGGTGATAGTAAATTCTGAACATACCATTAAAAATAATTTGACTGATATAAAGGCAATAAGAGATGATTTCCCCATCCTGCATACCTCTGTGCATGGTAAACCGCTTGTTTATTTTGATAATGGCGCTACTTCTCAAAAACCCCGGGCAGTAATTGAGAGGATCACAAAATATTACGAAAAAGAAAATGCCAATGTCCATCGTGCGGTACATTATCTCAGCGAACTGGCGGGCCATGCTTATGAAGGGGCGCGGGATACGATAAAAACATACCTGAATGCAGCAAAAAGAGAAGAAATAATCTTTGTGAGAGGTGCTACGGAAGGAATAAACCTTGTGGCATCTTCATGGGGAAGAAAAAACTTGCAACCAGGCGATGAAGTCATTATTTCAGGGATGGAACACCATTCCAATATTGTACCCTGGCAATTGATCTGCAAAGAACGTGGTGTAAAACTCAGGATTATACCCGTAGATGAAAATGGCGAACTGGTGTTGGAAGAGTATAAAAAACTGTTGAATGAAAAGACAAAATTTGTATCTTTAGTATATGTATCAAATGGCATTGGTACAATCAACCCCGTAAAGGAAATAATAAACGAAGCGCACGAGCTTAATATCCCTGTACTAATAGACGGCTGCCAGGCAGCGCCACATATTGCAATTGATCTGCAGGAAATGGACTGCGATTTTTTTGTTTTTTCAGGCCATAAAATATTTGGGCCTACAGGAATAGGGGTTTTGTACGGAAAAGAAAAATATCTTAACGAAATGCCTCCTTACCAGAGCGGCGGGGATATGATAAAGACGGTGAGCTTTGAAAAAACAACTTTCAATGACCTTCCTTATAAATTTGAAGCCGGTACACCTGATATAGCTGGGGCTATCGGTTTAGCCACTGCCCTGGACTATGTATCTGGCATTGGGCATGAAACTATTGCAAATCACGAAAAGAACCTGCTTGTATATCTGACAGATAAATTGAAAGCCATTCCGGGTATGCGAATACTTGGCGTGGCTAAAAATAAAATATGCCTTGTTTCATTTGTCATTGACGGGGCGCACCCACTTGACATTGGTACTATGCTTGATTTTGAAGGGGTAGCTATCCGTACCGGCAACCATTGCACCCAGCCATTGATGGAAAGTTTTGGTGTTTCAGCGAGTTGCAGGGTTTCATTGGCTTTTTATAATACTTTAGAAGAAATTGATGTCTTTATTGAGGCTTTAAATAAGGTTTTAAGGTTGTTAAAATGACAGAATACAAATCCATAGCTGAAACGGAAGACGAAATAGTAGATGATTTCGAACTACTGGGTGAAGACTGGAGTGAGAAATACAACCATATCATCACTTTGGGCAAAACAAACCCTGGCCTGCCTGAAAACCTGCATACCGAAGAAAATAAAGTGCGCGGCTGCCAGAGCAATGTTTGGCTGGTAACACATACAGTGGGGGAAAGGATTGTTTTTGAAGGTGATAGCGACGCCCTGATAGTGAAAGGATTGGTAGCGTTGCTTATAAAAGTATTATCAGGCCATACACCGGATGAAATTCTGGATACCCCGCTGACTTTTGTAGAAAGAATAGGCCTGCAGAATAACCTTTCACCAACAAGAAATAACGGGCTCGCGGCGATGATAAAACAAATAAAATTTTATGCTTTGGCTTATAAAGCTAAATTACAAAACACTGCATAATGAACGAAGAAAAAGACATAAAACAACAGATAGTTGAGGCGCTAAGCACCGTATATGACCCCGAAATACCGGTGAATATTTACGAGCTTGGCCTTATTTATGAGGTGAATATAGACGATAACAGCGATGTGAAGATAGTGATGACACTTACTTCGCCTGCCTGCCCTGCAGCGGGTATGCTTCCCGGCGAAGTGGAAGAAAAAGCCCGTTCAATAGAAGGTGTAAAAGGTGTTGAAGTGGAAGTGACTTTCGACCCACCCTGGGACCAAAGCATGATGAGTGAAGAAGCTAGGCTGGAACTTGGATTTATGTGAGATAGTTAATAAGCAGAAGTCAGCAGTCGTAAGTCAAACTCTTACCTAGTCATTTATCTCACTCAAATTCCTTATACCATTTTTCAAATAGTTTTTCCTGGCGTTTGCCATAGTGCTTAGCTTTTTCGCGAATTTGGGGTATTGTTTTCCTTTGCCAGAGTTTGTCAGGATTTTTAGAATAAAAAAGGTCGGCGTAGGAGATTATTTTTTCTTCGATTGTTTCACAGAGCATATCCCTTTGAGGGAGGGGCATTTTTTCTTTTATGATTTCTTCCCTGCTCAGGCCTCCTACGCTAATGTGGTTTTCAGCTATTTTTGCATGCAGCGGTAGCCCTTCTTTTTCCAGTATTTTTCGTCCTTCTACGACATGAAGTATATAGGGCAGTTCGCCAAGACAGCCTATTTCTTTGGCATTTACCCGTATTACCCCAATATCATGAAGCATGGAAGCTTCTTCAATAAATCGCTGCTGATCAAGGGAGAGTTTTAGCCGCCGGGCTATTTCAAGGGCTTTTTCTGTTACCAGTGTAACATGGATTATATATATATAATATGCAAAAGTATGAGGCGGGATGTACTTTTGGATTATTTTAAAGTAGTCCACGTTTTGCAATGTAATCTAAGCCGGGTTTGCGGTTTATTCCTTTACAAACTTTGCCTCATACAAATCACCAGCGGAAGACCGGAATTGTATAGTATATAGGCCTCTGTATAGGCTTTTAACCTGAATTTCTTCATTGATATTGAAACCATTAATATTGATTACTTTTTGACCTGTAATGCTATATATATTAAGGTTGCCAACCTGACTCTGCAAATTTTGGGAACTTATGCGAATATTATCAGAAGAAGGATTGGGGTAAAGCTGCAAAGAATAAGCGTGCTGAAAAGCTGACTCAATAGATGAAACCGTCTGGCAACTCAAATTTACAATAAATGTAACCGTATCATGTTGTGCAAAATTCCCCACCTCATAAAAATAATACTTTACTGTATCGTTACTACATATCCCATGTGCAAGGCTGTTGACATCAAACCCACCTGAACTTTTTGGAAGAATTGATGCCATTGAATCTCCGGTTTTTAATACGCTATAGCACTGGCTATTATCACAATTAGATACAGTCCATCCTTTTGGGGTATCAGCGCTTACCAGGAGATACCTTAGCCTCAAGGCAGTAGATTTGTTATTTGTTATAAGAATTGAAGGAGATTCACCTAAAGAATTCGAAGCAGTAGTATCACTTACTATCGCAACTTTATTGCTGACAGAAAAGTCTGTTTGCCCAATAGAAGTATTGTTTGCAAACAAGATAATCATAAAAGACAAAAACCCTGATATAATGTATTTTCTCATGTATATATTCTGAAATTTATATCAGCAAATATACTAAAAATACTTTACCTAAAGGTTTTTATTCGAATATTTCTATTTTTTAAAGGTTGAAATAAAAGCTAAACATCTTGTTATACTATTTATTTTCAATATATTACATAAAGAAGGGTAAAAAAGCATTAAAATTTTGCTATTCATTATAGTAATTTTAGAATATTATACTTTAAATTTGAAAATAAAATATAAATTAATCATAACTATGAGGAAAAAGTTTTACGCTTTTATAGCATTTGCATTTATTTCAATGGGTGTATTTGGGCAGAATTACATAAGCCCTATCTCGATAACCGGCACACAATCTCCGTATGTAACTGCTTACGGAGCAGCAACAAGTGTTTTAACCACCAATGGACTAAGCGCCTGGCAAACCTTGCCGTTTACCTGGAGTTTTTATGGGCAGCCTGTTACAGGTTTTTACGCCAGCAGTAATGGATATATTACTTTTGATCAATCGGCAACTACAAATTTATCGGCCAATACTTCATTGCCGGACACTAATTCTGACAGCGTTCCCAGAAACGCAATTTTTGCATTTTGGGCTCCTTTAACCTTTACCTCTTATACTCCGGTAACGGGGCAGATCTGGACTTCAACGAATGGAGGTATTTATTCCTGGACTATAGGAAGTCCTGGCAACAGGGTATTTTATGTGAGCTGGTTTGCATCCAATGTGCATTCTTCAGGAAGCGGTAACATAATATATTTTACCCTTGCCCTTTTTGAAACCGGGGGATTCCAGGTTGATTTTAATGTACAAGATAATGGTGCGGGAACTTTCAAAGCAACTGTAGGCTGCCAGAATGCAACCGGTACCAAAGGTGATATGGTTTCTGGTAGCCCTAATTTTAATTACCCAAGTGTTTACTTTTCAAATGGGTATGATAATCCGGCTGATGATCAGATATACAGGTTTTTCTATGGAAAACAGCCCTCAGTTGATTTGGGCATAGACGGTTACTATATTCCTTCATATGCTCCGGATAATGGTTCGACCTCTATGTATTTTTTGGCCGAAAACAAAGGAAGCCAAAGCGCTGTTGCTAATATCACATATAGTTTCACCAGCCCAAAAACAACTGTAGGCCCGACAAGTACAGGAACTACAGTTCCTGCTAATAGCAGTGTGAATATAAGTTTACCTATGACAGCACCAAATGCAGGGGAATACAAAAATATGAAGATATGGATTACGCCGGTTACCGGAACTGATACTGTACATAGTAATGATACCGTTACTAATGGTAATGTATATTTTAATACCGGTTCGGCACATTTCATTAAACATCCTTTTGTGGAAGAATACACCGGGGCCTGGTGCGGGTATTGCCCAAGTGGTATCCAGGAAATATCCGGGCTTTTAAGTGTTCATTGGGACGCAATAGTTACTGCCGTGCACTGGAATAATATATCTTATGGTGAAAATGACAACATGGTAATACCTGCAGGAGAAACTATTGCAAGTACATTTTCAACAGGTTTTCCATCTATTTCAGTAGACAGGGCATACCAGCCAAACTACGGCGCAGTAGCCATGGGGCTGCCAATACCTACAGCCACCGACAGCAACATAGTTATACCGGTTTACGAAGCTGATTTACAAACTCCTGCGGTAGCACATGTTGATATGCAACAAAAATATGATGTTTCCACCGGGGCGCTTACTGTTACCTTTATTCCTAAATTTAGTGATTCAGTTAACCTTAATAAATTAATGTATAATGTTTACCTTGTTGAGGAAACTGTGCATGACGGGGTTGGAGATGGATATGACCAGCATATATACGAACCAGTGTGGACTGATGCAAGCAGCATGTACTATAACCAGGGAACTGCAACAACTAATTCCTATGTACGTATAATGACGCCATTCACCCACCGCCATGTACTGCGTGCTGCTCTTGGTGGCGCTGAGGGATTTAGGCCTAGCTTACCTAATACACTTATGTTTGATTCAGCAGACCAGTCTTACCAGCATGTTTTTACTACTACTGTAGATACTGCCAAATGGAATTATCATAATATAAAAGTTATTGGATTTGTTAGTTATTGGGACAATACTTTTTCAACTGCAAATGAGTCGCCTGATATGGAAGTACTCGGCGCTAACCAGGCTCCGCTTGGCCAGGCGATGACGGGTATTGAGAAACCAAAAGCGCCGGCTCTAAGCTTAGGTTCTTTATATCCTAATCCTAATAGTGGTAGTTTTGAAGCTGAAATTTCCTTAAGCCAGTCAGCAAGCGCTTTCTTTGAAGTAACAGATGTCACCGGAAAGATCATTATAGGCCAGCAGAAACAAAATTTCCCACAGGGTACTAATACCTTATCCTTCAATTTTACTTCATTATCTCCGGGCATTTATTTCCTCACTGTAAAATCAGATATTGGAACATCAACCCAGAAATTTGTAGTAACAAAATAAGATATTCACTTATTTAACACACATAGCAACTTTGAAGCCCCCCGCTAAATAGCGGGGGGCTTTTTTTAGCTCTATTTATTTTTATCATCTATCGTCAATAAATTTATTAATTTCGCCGCATATCATTTATGCATAAAAGGAGAAATGTTTTTAAGGGTTTATTATCCATATTATCTCTGCTATATGGCATAAATTTACATGCTCAGGATTCATTGAAATACAGTCATTTTTACTGGGCTGCGCTTGGGATTGGAAACAGCATAACCTCAACTGTTCCAAATTATTCAGGGATTAATGGAGGAATAAGTGTTGCTTTTCCATATAAGAAGCTGTCTGTGCAAATTGATGGGAGCCTTACATCTCCCAATACCAGCTCGTCCTTATATTCCAACTCTTCAGTAAGCGTCAATATTGGTAAGATATTTATGGGCAAGCATTTCTGGACAGGTGGCTATATAGGGCCTGCATTTATTTTTGGGAATAAATCGGACGGGACTGAATATAAAACTGCTGGATTGAATATTGATATACCGCTTATGCTAAAATTTGGTCCAAATTTTTCGATTGGTGCCGTAGGATTTACCAATTATGGTATTGGGTATAATGCAACCGGCATAAGGCTATCATTAGTGGTTGACGGAAATTTATTATAAGATTAATACCCCTAATCAATTGCTTTCTGGATTCGGTATCTTATTTATTATTTCATCCCGAAACCCAACCTCGTATTTAATAATATAATTGGCAGTATCCACTCTTGGTATCTTGTAAAAGAAATAATACGTAGAATCTACATAATCATATGTAGTATAGTAGTTTCCCACTGATGACTTTGCTAATTTGAACTTGTTTTTGTATTTTGTTTTTAAAAGGTTTACAAGAGAAGAAAGAGGCTTCTCAGATTTGAACTCCGCTGAAATTGTTACAACCTTTTCATACCTTGTAACAGCGGTTATTTCTTCATCTACAGGTACGCTATCTATATCGCAATCATCACTTAATTTGTACTGAGAAGTGGAGTTTGAAAAAACACTGTCCAGTTCAAAGCCAGGTGCAACTTTTTCAAAAGATTTAACACCTTCACCAAGGCGAAAATCATGGCAGGGGCAGTCTGCATTCACTTTTACAAACTTTTCTCTTTTGCATGATATCATCAAAACAAGTGCAAGGAAAAAGTATTTAATGAAATATGCATGTAAAAATTTTCCCATCTGTTTGTTTATTAATGTATTAATATATCATTATAATTCGTTAATTCGATAAGGCGCCCTTTAAATCACTGATAAGGTCTTCTGCATCCTCAATGCCGACGCTAAGGCGGATAAGTGAATCCAGAACTCCTGTTTTTTCCCTTTCTTCCTTTGGGATAGATGCATGTGTCATACTTGCAGGATGGCCAATGAGTGATTCTACTCCACCCAATGACTCCGCAAGAGAAAACAAATGTGTGCTTTTTAACACCTTAACCGCTTCCGCATAACTGTCATTTTTTAGTGAGAATGATATCATTCCACCAAAGGCTTTCATTTGTTTTTTAGCAATATCATGGCCGGGATGATCTGGCAAGCCCGGGAAATGCACTTTCCCAACTTTAGGATGATTTTCAAGGAACATGGCCACTTTCATTGCATTTTGGCAATGCCTGTCCATGCGCACATGAAGGGTTTTTACACCACGCAGAACAAGAAATACATCATGAGGGCCTGGGATAGCGCCACAGGCATTTTGCAGGAATTTTATTTGTTCGGCTATCTCTTTGTCCCGGCAAATTACAGCTCCCATCACCACATCAGAATGGCCGCCCATATATTTGGTAAGGGAATGCACCACAATATCAGCGCCGAGGTTCAGTGGCTTTTGAAGATATGGTGTAGCAAACGTATTGTCCACTACAAAAAGGATATTCCGGCTGCCAATGGCTGACTTTATTCCTTCAATGTCCATGATATGCAGCATAGGGTTAGTAGGTGTTTCGCCCCAAACCATCCTCGTTTTATCATTTATTAAATGCTTGATATTATCAGGTTTGCTCAAATCGGTGAAATGAAATTTTATTCCATATTTCTCATATACCCGCCTGAAAATACGATAACTGCCACCATAAAGGTCGTTAGTTGAAATTACTTCATCACCCGGAGAAAGAAGCTTTATTACAGTATCAATTGCTGCCATGCCGCTGCCAAAGCAATAGGCGAAATTGCCATCTTCCAGGGCGGCGAGGTTTTTCTCAAGTGCAGTGCGGGTAGGGTTTTGGGTGCGGGCATATTCATACCCTTTATGTTTGCCGGGCTCCTCCTGCACATAAGTGGATGTCTGATATATCGGGGTCATTATGGCGCCGGTAGATGGGTCTGGCTCCTGGCCTGCGTGGATGGCTTTTGTGGCAAATTCCATAAGTGTTTTTTTTTGCAAATATAGTATAATAGGCAAAGCGGAAGCCTAAAACACTTTTTATAACCTTAAAACTTAACTTAATCTCCTTTGCAATATTAAGGAAATTT
>Ga0302280_1001225_pt1 | contig 21517 bp, 16 predicted proteins | sample III_Fen_E1_1_FD_198771 | JGI IMG/M metagenome (GOLD analysis project Ga0302280, IMG submission 198771) | Peat permafrost microbial communities from Stordalen Mire near Abisko, Sweden - III_Fen_E1_1 | ecosystem: Environmental > Terrestrial > Soil > Wetlands > Permafrost | place: Sweden: Abisko... | reverse complement strand
TTTAATTTTTTATTTCTTTTCCCGTTTTTATTCTTGGCCAGCTGCCCTATACGCCTTAGGTGTGGCGCTAGTTTCTCCGATGGTTTGGATGTATTGGGTTGAGGCGAGACCGTATTCGTTATGGTTCTTGCTGACCACAGCTCAGCTTTTATTGCTGGTGTATGTAGCGATAGCTCCTCCCGTTAAAAAAGTAAAAACTATTCTTTTAATTCATGTCCTTTTGGCGTTGACAACCCCAGCTAGCGTTTTTCAAATTTCTATCGTTACCTTGATGCTTTGGTGGAAGGGGAAATACAATTTTAAACAGTTGGGTTTGATTTGGATTTTACCGATCTCTATGGCTTTGTTGTACTATTCGGTAGACGATACTGCCAGGATCAAGACCTATATGTTTGCCGCAAATCTTTTTGATGTGATTATGCCAGAGAGATTATTCGTTTATATCATTTACGCGTTAATCGTCTGGGTATTGCCGGAGAAGTATAAAAAGATTTCGTGGAATTTCTTTTTTCTACCTATCTTCCTGTTATTCTTGGCCAGCGGCATCTTTATTTTATATATGGATTTATTTACCCAATATTCCGTCAATGGATTTTTCAGCCGTTACTTGATTTATTTGACTGTACCTGACATCCTGATGTTTACCCTGGCCAGCATTGATTTGCGTCGATGGAGCCGTCCTAATCCTTGGGTGTGCATGAATGTATCGATTTTCCTTGGTGGGCTGGTCATCATCCGGGGGCTAATGACGTATAGGGATCTTTTAGCCTCAGCCCTTTATCTGCACTCCCCAGGATAATCCTTGGAAATAGGATCATGAAGGTTTCTCCCTTAACGCGCATAATAATAGCCATCTCTATTGCTGCTATTTTCTTGATTCGTCCTTATTTTCTTCAAAATCGAGGGATGTGGTATAAGGACGATGATTATGATTATTTTGCACATTCAAGCGCAATGGTTTTTGGACAATACCCTTCCTATCAAAATGAATTCTTTACCATTATGAAAGAGGGGCCGCAAAGCCCAATTGGTACTGGAATTCTTGCAGCTCCATTTGTTTATATCTTTTCTTTGTTAGATAGGGTCGAAGGGTCGACGATTGTTGACAAGAGAACCCCGGAAAATATTATCGGCTCGTGGTCTCAGTTTGGATTTGAATTTGCCAGTATTTTTTATTTCACCTGGGCGTGTTATTTGATATTCTTAGGAATCTCCCGTTTTGTGGCGCCACGTCAAGCCTCAATCGCCGTTATTCTCATGATGATATGTCAAGGCCTTCCGCTATTTGTATACCGGAGACCTTTTTTTAGTCATTGCTCCGAACTTTTTCTTCAATCTGTTCTAATGTACTTATTTTTAAGAAAGAGAGATAGGTCGGCTAAGGCATTAACAGGAGTGATGGTGCTGTGCACCTTGCTATATCTTACTCGTCCTAATGATATCGCCTTTGCTTTGCTCTGGCCTTTTTTGCTATGTGATTTTTCGAAAGGAATGGTTCAGGCTCTTCTTCAGGCTCGGGTTGGCTTGGTTCTATCCTTGGGGATAATCCTTTTTTTTAAAGTGTGGCCTGAGGCCGTTAATCACATGCACACCTACGGGTGGGCCGGAGCTTATTTAAGCACTCCTATGAGTGTTCTTGATATTATTAAAAGGATTCTCCATATTTTAATAGGGCGAGATTGGGGATTGGTTTTCACGGCACCATTCTTAGTAATAAGTTTCTTTGGGATATTTTTATTAGACCAATCACTGCTAAGAAAGTTTAGGTGGTTATTGTTGCCCATCATAGTTAATTTTTATGTCATTATTGCCTGGGGATCTCAGGGAGGATGGTATGGTTATAGATATTTTATTGTTTCAGCGATTCCTGTGATGACATTACCGCTAGCTTATCTTTTGGAATGGATTTCTAAAAGAATTAACGGATGGGCGATACCCGCAATGTTGTTGCTTGCTTGTCCGCCAGTGGTATCCATGATTGCGTTTGAAGGATGCCGGGATTTTAATTTACAGATCCTTTCGGTCGATTTTAACCGTACGGATTGGACTAATCCTCAGCTTCAAGACAATTTCTGGTCGGTGTTGATGCATGCTCCGGGAATATTTTGTTTTTATATTTCACAAGGGTTTATGGCATTGTATTATTCAATCAGGGGGCAATGGCCTGGGCTATCAAGCTTAACGTGGTTAAGAATTATTATAATTTTATTTATTCCCTGGCTTATTTGGGGTGGAATCAAGATCTGTAATTTAATTTGCATTTTTCGACGAAAAATAATAAAATAACCGCTCCCAATGTAAGAATAAGTAACATTAAACTAAGGTAGAGAAAAAATGAGTCTTCCGCCGAAACAAGGCCTATACGATCCACAATTTGAACATGATTCCTGCGGCGTAGGCTTTATTGCCAATATTAAGGGAGTTAAATCCCATGATATAGTTCGCCAGGGTATTGAAATACTCGAGAATCTTGCCCATCGCGGGGCTTGCGGCTGTGATCCTGAAACAGGCGATGGCGCAGGCATTATGATTCAAATGCCGGATGCCTTTTTTCGTAAGGAATTGACTAAAACCCAATTGCAACTCCCTGCCATTGGAGATTATGGGGCAGGATTGGTTTTTCTTCCGACATCGTTGGAGGATCGTAATATCATCGAGCAATGGACCGAGCATATTATTCATGAGGAAGGCCAGAAATTGATCGGATGGCGTGAGGTTCCTCATGAACCAACCAAGGTGGGCCATGTCGCTCGCTCGGTCATGCCTGCTTTCAAACAACTTTTTATTGCCCGAGGTCAACAAACACCCCAGGAAGATTTTGACCGCAAACTTTATGTTATCCGCAAGCGCTTGTGGTATAAGGTCTATACGTCCATGTTGCCTCAAAAGAATTTTTATTATTTCTGTTCGCTTAATAGCCACACCATGGTGTATAAAGGCCAGTTGATGAGCGAACAGGTGGATCTTTTTTTCCCTGATCTAAGCGATCCGTTGATGGTTTCAGCCATTGCGCTGGTGCATTCCCGTTATTCCACCAATACTTTTCCAAGCTGGTCTTTGGCTCATCCCTATCGCTATGTGGCTCACAACGGGGAGATCAATACTTTGCGTGGCAATATCAATTGGCTGCAGACACGGGAAAAACAATTTATATCCAAAGTCTTTGGGGATGATTTGAAGAAGGTATTGCCGATCGTCGTCCCTCACGGTTCGGACACCGCTACGTTTGACAATGTATTGGAAATGCTCGTCCTTTGCGGACGTTCATTGCCCCATGCCATGATGATGATGATCCCTGAAGCTTGGAGCAATCATCAGGAAATGGAACGTTCCAAACGTGCATTCTATGAATATCATTCTTGTTTGATGGAGCCATGGGATGGCCCTGCGGCCATTGCATTTTCAGATGGGCGATTTATCGGGGCGCTTCTTGACCGTAATGGCTTGCGTCCTTCGCGTTATGTGGTGACGAATGATGATATCGTGATCATGGCGTCTGAGGCCGGGGTATTGCCTGTTGATGAAGAAAAGGTCATTACCAAGGGCCGTCTTCAACCCGGCAAAATGTTTTTGGTTGATACCAAAGAAGGCCGTATCATTGACGACAAAGAGATTAAAGAATCTTATTCGAAGCGTCAGCCGTATGAAAAATGGCTAAGGGAAAATATGGTGGATATTCGAACCCTTCCAGCACCTAAAAAAGTGCCTGCTCTTAATGAAAAGACACTTTTAGAGCGCCAGCGTGCTTTTGGTTATTCCATCGAAGATTTGAAGATCATCCTTCAACCCATGGCGCTTGGCGAAGAAGCCACTGGATCCATGGGTACAGATACGCCTTTGGCGGTATTGTCCGATAAGCCAAAACATCTTTTTGAGTATTTTAAACAATTATTTGCCCAGGTCACCAATCCCCCCATTGATGCCATCCGTGAGGAAATCATCATGGCCGAAGATATGATGCTTGGGGCCGAGAGCAATTTATTGGAAGAAGGTCCACAACATTGCCGCCGTTTGTGGATTCAGCATCCTGTTGTGACCAATGAAGAATTAGAAAAAATCAAACGCATCAAAAAGAATCCATTAAAATCGATAACTTTGTCGTCAGTATTTGATAAAAGACTCGGCAAAGAAGGATTAGATAAAGCCTTTCAAGTCTTGTGCGCCAGGGCGGATAAAGCCATTGGTAAAGGTTATAGCATTTTAGTCATTTCGGATCGGGATATTTCCGCAAAGAAGGTGCCGATCCCTTCACTACTAGCTTGTGCTGGATTGCATCATCATTTGATCCGGCAGGGAACGCGTACTAAGGCCAGCATTGTCGTTGAAACAGGTGAGGCGAGGGAATTGCATCATTTTGCCGTTCTCATCGGTTACGGAGCTAATGCGGTTAATCCTTACCTAGCTTTTGAGACCATTGAAGCGATGACAAAGGATGATAAATATGGATTGACCATGTCTTTCAAGGATGCTGAGAAGAATTTTCTTAAGGCCTGTCATAAGGGCTTATATAAAATTATTTCTAAAATGGGAATTTCAACTATTCAATCCTATTGCGGCGCGCAGATATTTGAAGCTGTTGGTTTGGGACAGGAATTGATCGATAAATATTTTACAGCTACCCCCTCACGCATTGGAGGCATTAATATTGATACGGTGGCGCAAGAAGCTTTGATGCGTCATGAGAAGGGTTATCCTCGCTGGGCTACTGAAACGACCATGCTTGATGAGGGCGGGGAATATTATTGGCGCAAGGAAGCTGAATTTCATCAATTGAATCCCACGACGATTGCTCTTTTGCAGCATGCGACTCGTTCAGGAAATTTCCAGGTATTCAAACAATTTTCTAAAGCGGTTAATGAAAACAGCCGTCAATTAGCCAATATCCGCGGCCTGTTAAAATTTAGAGTGGGGCGTCCTGTCCCGATAGAAGAAGTTGAACCAGCTTCCGAGATTGTCAAACGTTTCGCCACGGGCGCCATGAGCTATGGCTCAATTTCTCGTGAAGCGCATGAAACCTTGGCCATTGCCATGAATCGTTTGGGTGGGTTTTCTAACACCGGCGAGGGTGGAGAGGATGCGGTGCGTTTTAAAAAGGATCCTAACGGTGATTGGCGCCGCAGCCGTATCAAGCAGGTGGCTCAGGGGCGTTTCGGTGTCACCATTGAATATTTAGTGAATGCAGATCAACTTCAGATCAAGATGGCCCAAGGGGCCAAGCCAGGTGAGGGTGGTCAACTTCCTGGGCATAAAGTTTCCAAGGAAATTGCCGCGACACGTCATACAACGCCCGGCGTTCTTTTGATCTCTCCGCCGCCTCATCATGACATTTATTCGATTGAGGATTTGGCGCAATTGATTCATGACTTGAAGAATTCAAATCCACAAGCCATGGTTTCCGTTAAGCTTGTTTCTGAAATCGGGGTCGGAACGATCGCTGCTGGCGTTGCCAAAGGCAAGGCTGATCATGTTTTGATCTCTGGTTATGAAGGAGGCACCGGAGCATCTCCACAAACATCTATCAAACACGCAGGCCTTCCCATGGAATTGGGGATCGCTGAAACTCAACAGGTTTTAGTGATGAATGATCTTCGTGGACGCATCCGTGTGCAGACAGACGGTCAATTAAAGACCGGACGGGATGTGGCCATTGCTGCGCTATTGGGGGCCGATGAATTTGGATTTTCAACAACAGCCTTGATCACGGTGGGCTGCATATTATTACGCAAATGTCATTTAAACACATGTTCCGTCGGTGTTGCAACCCAGGATCCTGAGCTTCGCAAGAAATTTGATGGTAAGCCGGAATATGTGGTTAATTTCTTTACATTTATCGCCGAAGAAGTGCGCCAGATCATGGCGGAACTTGGTTTTAGGAAATTTGAAGACATGGTTGGTCGTGTTGACATGTTAGACACCAAGGACACCATTGATCATTGGAAAGCCAAAGGTGTTGACCTGACAAATATTTTACACCGCCCGGACGTTCCCAAAGGTGTCAGTATACATCATCAAAGCATCCAGGATCATGGGCTCGAGAAGGCGTTGGACAATGCCTTGATCGCTAAAAGCCTTCAAGCCATTGAACAAAAAACTCCTGTGATCATTGAATCTTCTATCCGTAATGTTAATCGAACGGTGGGCACCATGCTTTCTAGTTTGGTGGCGAGAAAATATGGCCTGGCAGGATTGCCAGATGATACGATTCAAATTAATTTCAAGGGTTCCGCAGGACAGAGCTTTGGGGCATTCTTAGCCCATGGGATCAGCCTTACCATCCAGGGTGAAGCCAATGATTATGTGGGCAAGGGGCTATCTGGAGGGCGCATTGTTGTTTATCCGCCTAGGAACGCACAATATGTTCCTGAAAACAATATGATTGTGGGCAATGTGGTTTTGTATGGGGCGATTCAAGGTGAGGCTTTCTTCCGAGGGTTAGCAGGAGAACGATTTGCCGTGCGTAATTCTGGTGCTTCCACGGTTGTTGAAGGCATCGGAGACCACGGTTGTGAATATATGACAGGTGGCAGGGTTGTCATCATAGGTCCGGTGGGACGTAACTTTGCGGCTGGGATGTCTGGCGGAATTGCCTATGTTTGGGATGTTGATGGACGTTTGGCCAAGAATTGCAATCCAGGCTTAGTTGATTTATTCCCAGTAAAAGACCAAAAGGATATTTTAGAATTGAAAAATTTGATCGAGAGACATTTCAAATACACTCAATCAACTGTGGCCGAACGAATCCTGAACGACTGGGATCATCAACTAACATCTTTTGTCAAAGTCTATCCACGGGACTATCGACGGGTATTAGAAGAAGCTGAATCAATCAAGAATGCAGCGGATGTAAGCATTAAGGCGGGGAAATAAAATGGGCGACATTAAAGGTTTCATGAAATATGACAGGCAGGATTACAAGAAGGATGATGTGGCCCGTCGTATCAAGAATTTTAAAGAGTTTACTCATTTACCTGCTGAAAAGGAATTAAAGAATCAGGGCGCCCGTTGCATGGATTGCGGTGTGCCTTTTTGCCAATCGGGTTGTCCTATCGGAAATATCATTCCTGATTGGAATGATTTGATTTATCGCGATCATTGGCAAGAAGCGATTGAGCGATTACATAAGACCAATAATTTTCCGGAATTCACGGGTCGCGTGTGTCCAGCCCCTTGCGAGAATTCTTGCGTGCTTGGCATTAATGCCCCGCCGGTGACAATTAAGAATATTGAATTAGCTATTGTCGAGAATGCTTATGAAAAAGGCTGGATTAAGACTAATGTTCCGAAGCATCGCACCGGCATGAAAGTGGCTGTCATTGGTTCTGGCCCATCAGGGTTGGCCTGCGCCGATGAGCTTAATAAGCATGGGCATAAGATTACGGTATATGAAAAAAACGAACTTTTAGGCGGCCTTTTGACCTTAGGGATACCGGATTTCAAATTAGAAAAATGGGTTGTTTTTCGTCGAATTGAACGTATGCGTGAAGAAGGGGTTGTCTTTAAGGCCAAGGTTCATGTTGGCGTTGACATTAAGGCCAAGGAATTGAAGGATAAGTATGATGCTATTGTTTTATGCGGCGGTGCCGAAGCTGGCCGGGAATTGCCCGTCCCTGGACGTGAATTAAAAGGCGTTTATCAGGCGATGTATTACTTGCCCCAGCAAAATTTACGGGTGAACAAATATCCAACAGCCAATTTCATGGCTCAGTACTCAAAAAATATTTTACAGGTCAAGCCCACTTCGCTGGAGGATGTGTCTGCTGAAGGCAGGCATGTTATTGTTTTGGGTGGCGGTGACACAGGCTCAGATTGTGTCGGCACAGCAACGCGTCAGGGGGCCTTGAGTGTTCATCAATTTGAATTAATGCCTCAACCTCCGGAGAAACGCGCGGCGGATAATCCATGGCCTAACTGGGCTTTTATTTTACGTAGTTCCAGTTCACATGAAGAAGGCTGCACCAGGGACTATAGTATTTTGACTAAAAAACTAAGCGGGGAAAATGGCCAATTAAAGAAACTGCATGGCATTCGTCTGCAATGGGTTAAAGATCCTGCCAGCGGTCAGATGAAGATGAGTGAGATTGTAGGTTCTGAATTTGAAATGGATTGTGATTTGTTGCTGTTGGCCATGGGCTTTGTTGGGCCAGTTAAAAAAGGGATGTTAGAAGAGTTGGGAGTTGCCTTGGATCCTCGTGGGAATGTGGCTTCTGATGTGAACAAGATGACCTCTGTGCCGGGTGTGTTTACGGCAGGTGATATGACCCGTGGTCAATCATTGGTGGTTTGGGCGATCCATGAAGGGCGTATCGCTGCTCAAGGGGTTCATAATTATTTAAAAGTAATCTCTAAATAAGGAGTTTCATAATGAAAAAAGCTTTATGTTTTTTAATGGCGGTACTAGTTTTAGCGGGTTGTCAAAAACAAGAGGATCAACAGGCAGCAACGGGCGTTGATCAACGCAAAGATGTTGGCCATAAATTGATCATGAAAAGTCTTAATGATTTACAGAATAAAGATTTGAAATCGACCATTATGGATCTTGAAACAGCCATTAAAATTGACCCAACGGAACCTGAAGCCTATTTGCTATTAGGTCAAATCCTCCTAAAGATCCAGGAATATGATCATGCCGTGGATTTTCTGGAAGTTGCTGGTAAAAACTTCCCTGACAATGGGACAGTTTTTTATATGTTAGGGATTGCTGATAAGATGGCTGGCAAGAAATTACCAGCTGTTCTGGCAGCTCGTCATAGCGTTGAAATCTTCCAGGCTCAGCAGGATAGAGATAACATGCTTAAATCTGCGGCATTACTTCACGATCTGATCGACATGCAGGATGATAAATCCGCACCAGCTCAAAATCAAGGTGCTGCACCACAGGCTCAGGTGCCGACGTCGACAACGGGGAACGATTAATCAGCCATGATCCCTTGGGTCAAAGCTGTCTTTGTTATTTTGGTCTTTTGGTCCGGGAACATTTTTGCGCAAAGCACTGATCTGGGCGTCTCAGAAGCCCAGAAAATCCAATCTCAGGCGGATAGTCTTGAAGATAAAGGTGCCCAAGCCATTGATGACGGAGATATGAACAAGGGCTTAGAGTTCATGCGTCAGGCCATTGTTCTTGACCCATCAGCCATGAGGGAGATGAATTACGGCAGTATTCTTTTTGGCAATGGGGTGGCTGTTTTTAAGGATAGTGATCAATCCAAAGGCATCGAGATTCTTCGTCAAGCAGAGACGCATCTTCATAAAGCCATTCAAGGGTTCAATCCAAACAAAGATCAGGTATATTTAAGTCAGTGTTATTTCCTTTTAGGCGAAATGTATCGCAACGCCTTTGGAGATAAAACCAAGGCCCGCGCCTATTATCAAAAAGCTGTGGAACTAAGCGATTACACCGGCGCCAAAGATGCGTTGAGCAAGCTTTAGTGCGCTCGCCGGCAATAGTATATGTTTATTAAACAGGAGGAGACAAACTCCTCTTCTACGAATAATTCTCATCATGTTTCTCACTCTCTTATCTGCAATTCTTTTTTACCTCTCATTTCCTAATTATATTTCGATCTACGGATTTTGGCCTTGCATTTGGGTTTTTGCACTGCCGTTATTGTTGGCCTTGCGTGATCAGCCTTTAAAGAAACGTTTAGGTTTAGGAATATTCTGGGGATTGTGCGCGTATGGATTGATGGCGCAAGGGCTGATAAGGATTTCTCCAGCGGGGTTTCTAGCGTTTGTTAGCGGTTTAAGTATTCAGGCAGTGATCTTTGCTTGTTTTTTTAGATCAACAGAACATTCTTGGGGTAATATTTTTTATTTTCCTTTGCTTTGGGTTTTTAGTGAATGGGCGCGTAATAGTTTGTTGGGTGGATTTAGTTTTTATATCAGCCATGCCCAGGCTTTTTGCCCGATGATGCTCAAACTATACGGGATTTTTGGTTGCTTGGGCATGAGCGGGATCATTTTCTTGGTCAATGCCATTTTATATTCCGCTGTTCTTAATAAAAAAAATAGATATGGTTTAATAGCAGCAGCACTATTTATTTTTTTGATAGTGGCTTGGGGGGGGGCGGTCAAGAAATATGCTGCATCGCCGGCAAAGATTCCCTTGCGGATCAGCGTTATTCAGGCGAATATTTCGCCGTGGGAAAAAGGGAGTGTGGATTTTTTTGATCAAATGGTAATGCTGCATTTGAAATTAACAGAACAATCTTATGTTAAAGCCCATCCTGATTTAATCATCTGGCCTGAAACAGCCTTTCCTGATGATTTGTTACAGAGTGATCAATGGCGCCCTCTTATTTTTGGCCAAGCAGCTCACATGAAGGCTGATATGCTGGTAGGCATGGCACCCATTATTGATGGTAAAGAGTATAACAGTGCCTTATTAATTAACAAGAATGGACAGATGGGTGGATTATATAATAAACGAGCTCTCGTACCTTTTGCCGAAACAACGCCCTTGGAATCTTGGGGGATACGATGGGGTCGAGGGTATCATTTTGTTTCAGGCAATGAGCCAGGGATATTAAAGCTTAGCCGCAGGCCATTGCTTTTCGGTGTTGTCATTTGTTCTGAATCAGCGCATCCAGCGCTGGTGCGTGAGTTAAGAAATGCAGGAGCTTCTTTTTTAGTGGAGATTTCCAATGATGGATGGTTTGCTGATAAGGCTTCTTATATGCTTCATGCCCAAGCGGCCATCATGCGTGCTGTAGAGAATCATATCTGGATGATACGGGCGGCTAATACTGGTTTTAGCTTTGCCGTTGATCCCCGTGGGAATATTTATACGGATCGGAATCTTAAATTAGGCAGCGAAGGCTTTGGGATTTTTGATATAATGGTTAATAAACCGTAAATACTAGGTGGTGTGTTTGGATCAATGTCGTTTATTCATTTTAACCTTTTTTATATTATTCCTGGTGACGGACGTTTCTCATGCGGCAGGTATGTTGATGCGTGTTCAGCAGATGAAAGCCATGAAGCAACGCAAAGCCCAAGGATTGACCCAGGAGCAGTATCAGCAATACCAGGAATTTCAAGAACAGCAGCAAGGAGATCATCAGGCGCCGGCACCTCTCACCTATCAGCAGTTGGTTGATCAGCGAAATCAGGCCATTTCCCAAGCCATCTTGAATGCTCATAGTCAATCAGTGTCGAGTGGGGACGCGCAGGGATCTAGTAATCAAACAGCTAGCCCCGTTCAATCACCGGCGGTTACGTCTACAGTTTCTCAACAGGTGGCTCCTGCGGTCAGCCCAGGGTCAACGAATGTTCAGGATGTCGTGGATTTGGCAGAAGTATGGAAAAAGCTTGATAAGAAATCAACTGTATGGACGCTACTTATAGATGATCAATCTAAACTTTTGACCGTGTCGGAATACATAAATCGCTTTGGGAACGAAGGCGTTAAGATCAAGGAGCCACCGACGCATTATGTGCAGATGATAGATCAGGTTTCAGTAAGTAATCCGGGAATTCTTCAGAGGCCATTTGGCGAATTGATACAGACATTGGCCATTATCGACTATGATTTTGATAATGGGATGGACAAAGATGCTTTGGCCAGGCAGATCTTGGGCGAAGCGGGATTTGAGCAGAATAAAAAAAGATTCACGCAGCAATAGGGGCTATGAAAAAACACATCCTTTCCATTGATCAAGGCACGACGGGCTCCAGGGCTTTTGTTTTTGATGCGCAAGGAACTGTCATTGGCAGTGCTTATCAGGAATTTAAGCAGTATTATCCAAAACCAGGTTGGGTAGAGCATGATGCAGAGGAAATTTGGAGCAGTGTCGAAGCTGTTATTCGAAAGGTAACAAAGGAATCACTCATTGATCCCAAGTCCATTGTTGCGATCGGAATTACAAATCAGCGCGAGACGACCGTTCTATGGGATCGCAAGACAGCTAAGCCTTTCTATCATGCCATTGTCTGGCAATGCCGCCGGACCGCAGAGATTTGTTCCCGATTAAGAAAGCATGAGGGGCTATTTAGAAAAACCACAGGGCTTGTGGTGGATGCTTATTTTTCAGGCACTAAAATCCAATGGCTATTAGACCATGTTCCGGGCTTGCGTTTTAAAGCAGCTAAGGGGCAGGTAGCCTTTGGCACCATTGACTCTTGGCTCATCTATAAGTTAAGCAATGGCGCAGCCCATGTGACGGACATGACCAATGCCAGCCGCACCTTGATCTTTGATATTAAAGTTAAGAAATGGAGCAAAGCATTATTAAAGATATTGAATATCCCTGAGAATATTTTGCCCAAGGTTTTGCCTTCGGCCTCAGTTTTTGGGCATACAGCTCAGGGTATTGCTGGTCTACCTGACGGCATTCCAATCATGGCGGTGATGGGAGATCAACAAGCGGCTTTATATGGGCAGGGTTGTTTTTCAACAGGGTCTATCAAGAACACTTATGGCACGGGGTGCTTCATGCTACTAAATACGGGTAATAAGTGTGTTTATTCTAAAAAAGGTCTTATCACCACGCTCGGATGTGATGCCAAGGGGCAGCCAGTATATGTTTTAGAAGGGGCAGTCTTTATTGCCGGGGCCGTGATGCAGTGGCTGCGGGACGAATTAAAAATAATCAATGATTCTCAATCGAGTGAAACAGTCATTGCTCATCTGAAAGATACGAATGGGGTTTATTTGGTGCCGGCATTTGTGGGGCTTGGCGCTCCTTATTGGAATTCCCATGCCCGCGGTATTATCACAGGGTTGACCCGTGGAACTAACTCCCAACATATTGTGCGCGCAGCCCTGGAATCAATGGCTTATCAGACCAAGGAAGTTTTTGATTTAATGCGCCTGGAATCTGGCATTAAGATAAAGGCCTTATCCGTCGATGGCGGGGCTTGCCGGAATAATTTCTTAATGCAATTTCAAGCGGATATATTAGCTATTGCTATTGTAAGGCCTTCCATGATCGATACCACCGTCGCAGGCGCTGCTTATTTGGCAGGGGTATCGATGGGTTTATGGAAACCCCAGGAGATTCAGCGGATCGAAAAGATCGAACGCATCTTTAAGCCAAGAATGGCGCGGTTAGAGGCGAAAATTAAATGCGATGGATGGGCACATGCCGTGCGGCAGGCTTTAACACGTTAGCGAAAGTATTCAATGATCCGAGATATTTCCCGGTTAAACAATGGACAATTTGATTTGATTGTCGTCGGTGGTGGTATAAATGGTGCGGCCATTGCCCATCTGGCCGCGGCCGCGGGGGCGCGTGTTGTTTTGCTTGAGAAAGGGGATTTTGCCAGCGGCACTTCGAGTAAATCAACAAAACTGCTTCACGGAGGGATTCGCTATCTTGAGAATTTTGAATTTGACTTGGTGCATGAATCTTTGAGGGAGCGTTTTATTCAGTGGCAGGCCGCGCCGTATTTAGTCAAGCCTATGCCCTTTGTGATACCAGTATATAAGAATGACGCACGGCCATTATGGATGATGAAATTAGGCGTTTGGTTTTATGATCTTTTAAGCGGAAAATATCGCATCGGGAAACATCGTTTTTTGTCAGTCGATGAAATCATAGCTTTGGCTCCAGGCATTAATGTGGATGGATTAATTGGAGGAGTGGAATATTTTGATGCCCAAATGGACGATGCCAGGATTTGTTTGGAAAATGTGTTGATGGCTGACAAGAATGGTGCCGTTGTTTTAAATTATGTTGAGGTGGAAAGTTTTATTAAAGACAAGAACAAGCACGCTATCGGGGTCAAGGTGCTTGACCATTTAAGTGGAAAAAGGATGGATGTTTTTGCTTCAAAGATCATTGTCACAGCCGGGCCGTGGTCAGATGAGCTAATTCAGAAAGATCTGCCGCATTCTATCAAGCGGTTGCGCCCAACCAAGGGCATACATATCGTTTATCGAGCAGAGATTTCTCCCAGTGCGTTTTTATTGCAGAGCCATCAGGATAAGCGTATTTTCTTTGTCATCCCTTTTAAGGGCAATTCTTTGATTGGCACAACAGATACCGATTATGATCAAAGTCCGGATAGCGTGAAGGTTGAAGAAGGGGAGATACAGTATTTATTGCAGGAAGCAGGTCGTGTTTTTTCGAATATTAATTTTGACCGCTCAAAGATCATCATGACCTTTGCCGGAGTAAGGCCTTTAGTGGCTGACTTAGGCCAACCTTCGCGTGTTTCCCGCAAGCATGCCGTTGAATCCAATTCTTCCGGAATTTATTATGTCATGGGCGGCAAGTACACGACCTACAGGGTTATTGCCGAGGAGGCGATCAATAAAGTCATGCCGCAGCTAAGTGCCAAAATGCCGCATAGACGGCAGTATACTCTTTACGGCAGCGGTGGCACTAATGAGGAGTTTAAGATTTTAAGCCAGCGATTTGACGTGCCTCTTGATTTGATCAGGTATTTGCAGAGCATTTATGGCAGCCGCTTTGATGATGTTCTTAATCTGACGAAAGTTGACGGCGCGCTTAAAGAAAGAATTTGTTCTTGTTCTCCGGCAATTACCGCTCAGGTTGTTTATGCCAGAGAAATAGAGATGGCGCAAACCCTGGAAGATATTGTCGAACGCAGGCTTGGGCTTGCTTTTTTGGATTGTCCCACCGGTCAATGTCGTAGGGCGATTGAGGAAATTTTAAGGAAGCATTTATGAAGTCGCTCGAAAGTCAGATCCATCAAGCCATTCGCCGTCGAGAGAAATTGGTGATCAACACTGATGCCATGCGCTTAGTTAATGGGCTGGGGGATGGCTTAGAGGGGCTTTTGATTGATCGCTACAATAAACATTTTCAGGTGCAGTTTTTGGCCGAGCATTGGCAACAGCACAAGGGTGAAATTATTCATGCCTTACAGGCTGCCTTGCCAATGGACTATCTTATTGTCAAATCACGGCAAGGCCTTGATATTAAGCAAGAGGTTTTGGTGGGCGTTGCATCTCAAACAATCATCGAGGAGCATGGAATTAAATTTGAAGTTGATTTGAACGACGGGCTTAACTGCGGGCTGTTTCTGGATATGCGCCAAAACCGTCTCATGGTGGGCCTAGCCAGCAAGAGCAAGAAAGTCCTTAATTGCTTTTCTTATACGTGTTCTTTTGGTGTTCATGCCCGGAAGGCAGGGGCGGGTGAAGTTATCAATACGGATATCAGTCGCAAGATTTTAGAACGCGGAGAGAATAATTATCGGATAAATTCTTTATCCACCGTCGCCGGAGAATTCGTTAAGGCGAATTCTGTTTCCTATTTGCAGCGGGCGTTTAAAAAAGGAAATACTTTTGATATCATCATCCTTGATCCTCCTTCTTTTGCCCGTCACGAGAAAGAAGTGTTTCAGGTTAAGCGTGATTTACCTAAATTGATGGCCTTAGGGGCAGTGGTTTTAAATCCAGGAGGCGCTTTGCTGGTGACAACGAATTATAGCGAAATCACACATGCCGATTTGGAGAGAATATTAGCTAAAGGGCTTAATGGCCGTCGGGTGGCGAAGGTTCAAAGGGTCGGGCAAGATGAAGATTTTCCCGGCAGCAATACTTTTAAGGAAAGCTATCTGGTGGGATTATGGGTCAAGTTCATCTAGAACGTGCCTTGTCAAAATTAGGTATCATGTCCCGTTCTCAAACCAGGCGATGCATTGAAGAAGGCCGCATTGCGGTTAATGGCCGTATTATTAAAGATACGGAATTCTTGGTCGTGCCGGAAAAAGTTCGTATCAGTATCGACGGTAAAGACCTCGAAGGAACGAAAGCTGCAACCATCATGTTAAATAAGCCGCGTGGCATCGTGACCACCAAGTCAGATGAAAAGGGTCGCAAAACAGTTTATGATCTTTTACCGGCCTATTTAAAGCACCTTCATCCCGTGGGCCGTTTGGATATGGCAACTACAGGGTTGTTGTTAATGACAACGGATACGCAATTGTCTAATTTTCTGACAGACCCTGATAATGGAATCCCTCGCACGTATGTGGTTAGCGTTTCAGGCATGATCACGGAGGACGATATAAAACGGTTATCACAAGGTATTGAGGATAAGGGACAGTTGTTAAAAGCATCGCAGATCACTTTGCGCAAAGTGAGTCATAAGGAATCGCATTTGATTGTTGAGCTGACAGAGGGGAAAAACCGCGAGATCCGCCGCATGTTTGAAGCGCTGGGCTCCGAAGTCACAACCCTTAAACGAATTGCATTTGGGAAATTGAAACTTGGTGATCTTCTTCCAGGAGAATTTAGGGAAGTTACGGAAAAAATAGAATAGTTTGGGTTAGGGGAGTTGAAATGGTTTATGACGTGATTATTGTGGGTGCCGGGGCGGCAGGGCTGATGACGGCCATTCAAGCTGCTGAAGGTGACTTAAAGGTGCTTTTATTAGAAGGGCAAAAGAAGGTGGGGGCCAAGATCCTGATGTCAGGAGGAACACGCTGCAATGTCACCAACAAGGCGGTCAGTGAGAAAGATTTTAACAGCGCAAAGATTATTTATGTGCGTAATATCCTGCGATCCTTTAGCAACACAGATACAATTGATTTTTTTAAGGGCTTAGGCGTTGAGCTAGTGCTTGAACCTACGGGTAAATATTTTCCAGTTTCCAATTCAGGCAAGAGCGTTCTTGATGCGCTTTTACGGAAGATCGAAACGAGGCAAAACATCGCGCTTCTGACGGAGCATAAGGTCAAAGCTTTAAACCGTGACAAAAATTGGTTTGTCCTTAAGGGGGATGATTTTCAATATCAAGGCAAAACGGTTGTGTTAACGACAGGTGGCTTGTCGTATCCCACGACGGGAAGCGATGGAACAGGCTATAGGTTGGCACAATCCTTTGGACATCCTTTGGTTGAGACAGCTCCGGCGCTGACACCGTTCACCACCTCAGATAATGATCTAAAATCATTATCAGGCATCACCCTTGAGCTTGAGTTGACACTTGCTGTTAATGGTCAAAAGATTTTTGTGGGCAGGGATAGTTTCCTATTTACTCATTTTGGCTTTTCAGGCCCGGTGGTTTTAGATATTAGTCGTCATTGGCTTAAGGCCAAGGGAAAAAAACAGGTCTTTGCCAATTTTGTTCCTGATTATGATGAAAGTTCTTGGCTTAATTACCTGCGTGAGGCCAGGGAGAAAACTCCTCGAAAAACTCTCCGGGGATTTTTGATTGAATCAATGCCTCAGCGATTAGTGGATATTATTTTAGAGAAATCGAACGTTGATGGCGCTTTAGCTATGGATCAATTAGACAAGTCTTCCCGTCAGCGTTTGATCGATAAATGTGTTCATTATGCCCTTGATGTTACAGGAGTGCTCGGGTATAGTAAAGCCGAAGTCACAGCCGGGGGCATCGATTGGGCTGAAATTAACCCTAAAACGCTGGAATCAAAATTAATACCCGGTTTGTTTTTTGCCGGAGAAATCCTCGATGTGGATGGCCGCATCGGAGGATTTAATTTTCAATGGGCTTGGGCCAGCGGGCATGCCGTGGCACGGGCCATAATCAAGAAGGAGTCCTTAGATGAGCAAAAAGATCATTAAAACAGACAAAGCTTCGTTACCGGTGGGGCCGTATAATCAAGCGGTGTCTATCGGCAATTTAATTTATACGGCGGGTCAGATCCCTCTGGATCGTCAAGGCAATATGGTGGCAGGTGGCATCAAGGAACAGACGGAGCAGGTCATTCAAAATCTCATCGCAGTTTTAACGCATGGGGGATCGTCATTAGAGCAGGTGGTTAAGGCTACGGTTTATCTTAAAGACTTAAATGATTTCGCGGGCATGAATGAAGTATATGCCAAACATTTCAAGAGCGAAACAGCACCCGCCCGCAGCACTCTGCAAGTCGCTCGTATCCCTAAGGATTCCTTGGTTGAAATTGAAGTCGTTGCGTATATTTAAGGCAGGGAGGGCTATGAGAGTATTGATTATTTGTTTGGTGGTCTTGGGTGTTTTTATTGTTTTCCGTTGGGTGCAAGCTCAAGATGTTTCGGTTCCTAGCGCAACGCAAAGTGTTTATGATTTTAAGGTCAAGACCATGGAAGGGGCGGATAAGAGCCTGGCTGATTATAAGGGGCAGGTGCTTTTGATTGTTAACACGGCCAGCCACTGCGGTTTTACTCCTCAATACGCCGGCCTTGAAAAATTATACGAGCGCTATAAGGCTCGAGGCTTTGTTATTCTGGCTTTCCCTGCCAATAATTTTCTTGACCAAGAGCCAGGGGATGATGGGGCAATCAAACAGTTCTGTGAATTAACCTATAAAACAAGTTTCCCTTTATTTTCTAAGATCAGTGTGCGTGGCGACCAAATAGCTCCCTTGTATCAATATTTGACAAGTGCCTCAGGGTTTAATGGGAATATTACATGGAATTTTAATAAATTCTTGGTTAATCGCCAAGGAAGAGTTATTGCCCGTTTTGGTTCCAGGACAGATCCTATGGATCCTCAATTAGAAGAAGATCTTTTAAAAGCCTTGGCGGCGCAATAATACCACAAGATTATTGAAACTAAGGTTGCCGATAACGGTTAAAAAGTTGTATACTTTAATTATCCATGAAAGATAAAAGCACAATCTTATTTGTTGATGATAACCCTGTTGATAGGGCTTTAATTAGCAGGCTTTTGACAAAATATGATTTTAATGTTTTTCTGGCGGAAGATGGCCCTGCAGGCTTGCGCATGGCTCAGGAGCATCAATTGGATCTTATCCTTTTAGATATCCTGCTTCCGGGCATTTCAGGGATAGAATTGTGTAAAAAATTCAAAAATGACCCGCTAACTCAAGGCATTCCTGTCATTTTTTATACCTCCATTGAGACGCCTAAAGAGTTTATTGATTATGCCTCTTATGGGGCACGGGATTATATTCAAAAGACAACGCCGCCAAAGGAACTTTTGGCGGCAATTAACGCCATTCTGGAAAAATAGGCGTATAAAAATCCATTTTTCTTGACAAGCAAGAGGAGCTGCTTTATAGTGTCTTAGGCAAGGAGAGAATTCTTCCCGCCGACGTTATTTCCGCAATATTTTCAATTAAAAAGTAGGGCATGAAACAGGCAATTCTATATCTTCAGGATGGTACGAGCTTCCGCGGCCGTACTTTAAAAGAGACCGGCGAAACCGCAGGCGAAGCTATCTTTAATACGGCCATGACCGGATATCAAGAAGTTCTGACGGATCCCTCCTATACTGGTCAGATCGTGGTGATGACCTATCCTTTGATTGGCAATTATGGTGTTAATGATGAGGATGTTGAGTCTGACCGGATTCATGTCAAAGGCTTTGTTGTTAAGGAATTTTGCCGCCGTCACTCCAATTGGCGCGCTCAAAAAAGCCTGATCGAATATTTAAATGATAATAAGATTATGGCGATGGAAGGGGTCGATACCCGCGCCTTGACCCGCCATTTACGCATGTCAGGGGCCATGAAAGCGCTTATCTCGACTGAAGATTTTGATCCTAAAAGTCTTCAGAAGAAATTAGATGAGATGCCCAGCATGGAAGGGATGGATTTTGTTAAGGATGTAAGCACTTTAAAGAAATATGTTTGGAAGGCTAAAGGCACAAGGCGTTATAAAATTGCGGCCATTGATTGTGGGATCAAGTTTAATATTTTGCGCATCCTGGCTGATTTGGGCTGTGAGGTGCATGTATTTCCGGCGACTGCGAGCGTTAAAGAGATCATGAGCGTTAAACCTGAAGGGCTTTTTCTTTCCAACGGGCCTGGCGATCCAGCTGTTGTGACCTATGTGATTGATACGGTCAAAGAGCTTTTAGGAAAAATTCCTATATTCGGTATTTGTTTAGGCAATCAAATCTTGGGCTTAGCTTTAGGCGGCAAGACTTATAAATTGAAATTCGGCCATCATGGCGCCAATCATCCGGTCAAGGATTTTGAAGGCAATAAAATCGCCGTCACCAGTCAGAATCATGGTTTCTGTGTGGATATAAAAAGCCTGGATCTTCAGGAAGTGGAAGTCATTCACGTGAATTTGAATGACAAAAGTGTCGAAGGTATCCGTCATAAAAATTTCCCGGCATTTTCGATCCAATACCATCCTGAAGCAGCTCCTGGCCCACATGACGCTAAATACTTATTTAACAATTTCATTCAAATGATTGATAAACATAAAAATGCCTAAACGTACGGATATAAAGAAAATTATGATCATTGGTGCCGGGCCTATTGTTATAGGCCAGGCCTGTGAGTTTGATTATTCCGGTTCCCAGGCTTGTAAAGCCCTTAAGGAAGAAGGTTATGAGGTGGTTCTGGTTAATTCTAACCCAGCGACGATCATGACTGATCCGGGCATTGCTGATGCCACCTATATCGAGCCTTTGACTCCGGAATTTTTAGAATACATTATTCGCAAAGAACGTCCAGATGCGATCCTGCCGACCTTAGGCGGACAAACAGGTCTTAATTTGGCCATGAAGCTCCACGAGCAAGGCATCCTGGCCAAATACAGCGTCGAGATGCTGGGTGCTAAATATGAAGTCATCAGGAAGGCAGAAGACCGCAGTGAGTTTAAAGCCGCGGCAATTAAGGTGGGCTTGGAAGTGCCTAAGAGCTTTTTTGCGCATAATATGGCAGAAGCCAAGCAGGGGGCGGAAGGTATTGGTTTTCCTTGCATCATACGGGCTTCGTTTACTTTAGGCGGCACCGGTGGCGGTATCGCCCATGACATGCAGGAATTTGAGCGGATAGCTTCCTTAGGGATTGAAAGCTCGATGATCCATGAGATATTGATCGAAGAATCCATTGAAGGTTGGAAAGAATATGAGTTGGAATTGATGCGCGATCATGCTGATAATGTGGTAATCGTTTGTTCCATTGAGAATTTAGATCCGATGGGTGTTCATACAGGAGACAGCATCACGGTTGCTCCGGCGCAGACATTGACAGATGCGGAATATCAGATGATGCGGGACTGTTCTATCCGCTTGATCCGAGAGATTGGTGTTGAGACCGGTGGTTCTAATATTCAATTTGCCGTGAATCCTTTGGACGGTCGCATGGTGGTCATTGAGATGAATCCGCGCGTTTCCCGTTCCTCGGCCCTGGCTTCCAAGGCCACAGGGTTTCCCATCGCCAAATTTGCTGCCAAATTAGCCGTAGGCTATTCGCTTGATGAAATTCAGAATGATATCACCCGTGAGACACCGGCGTGTTTTGAACCCACCATTGATTATGTGGTTGTGAAGATTCCTCGCTTTACCTTTGAGAAATTCCCTGAAGCCAAGGATATTTTAGGCATTCAGATGAAAAGTGTCGGTGAGACCATGGCCATTGGACGCAATTTCAAAGAAGCTTTACAAAAAGGGTTACGTGGCCTTGAGATCGATCACATCGGTTTGGATAATAAACAGGACTGGCGTTATATTGAAGATGCCAAGATCCGTCTGCGCCTTTCAGAGCCCAATGCCTCACGTATTTTTTATTTGAAGTATGCTTTACAAAAGGGCATGAGCATTGAGGAAGTCTCCCAGGTGTCCAAGATTGATATTTGGTTCATCGATCAAATTTCCCAAATTTTGGAATTGGAAAATCATTT
>Ga0302280_1001224_pt1 | contig 21530 bp, 24 predicted proteins | sample III_Fen_E1_1_FD_198771 | JGI IMG/M metagenome (GOLD analysis project Ga0302280, IMG submission 198771) | Peat permafrost microbial communities from Stordalen Mire near Abisko, Sweden - III_Fen_E1_1 | ecosystem: Environmental > Terrestrial > Soil > Wetlands > Permafrost | place: Sweden: Abisko... | reverse complement strand
GACCTGTGCCAGCCCAGCCTGCTTTCGAGTTGGCTTTCTGATAGATAAACTCTCATTATTTTATACTTGCTGCCATTATGCTTAATATCTTACATTATACTTCTATTATCATATAATTATATTGCAAATATCATCGGAGAATACTGAGCGATAAATTCATTTGATCGATATTGCAAATAAGTTAGATGTTGGTCTATATCTCCCTGGGCAGCTACAGGCAAAAGTTTTAGTTGTAGAAGGCCTTCAGATAAACATCCTCCTCCGCCAAATCGTTTCTGGTTTGAAGTCTGACAATTGCTTTCGATGCCTCCTTCAGTCCCTGAAAACTTGAAGCTCTGTTGTAGGCCTAAGAGTAACATTTCAATGCCAGATCTTTTCTGCAAGCCGACCACGCGTAGGTACCATACTCCATCAGCAGATTTCTCTCCTCCTCTCGATTGTTTTCCAGCTTGAGATCGTTGTCGCGCTTGCGATTGTCCTCCATCGTTTTAAGCTCAGCCTCATACATCTTAAACACCATTTCGGCGTTACTTACAGATTTGTAGACCTCTCTCGCAAGGCTATAGTTATTAAAGCACACAAGCAGATTACTCAACGAGTTGGAAAGAGCAAATATCTGCTAAATAGCTCCTTCCTTCTCCTAATGACTGAATTTAGGATTTTTCTGTAAATTGATAAGGAATTTATAGCATTTCTGTCGATACTCCAACAATTTAGAAGCCACATATTTCCTGTTCTGATCGGTTACTCCTTTGTTCTTTTGGGTGATGATCTAGTAGTAGCGGATGACCAAAGAGATGACTTTATGAATGAGCTTATCATCAATCGATAGAATCTACTCAAATAGTTCGATTATCTGCTCGTTGACAAGTTCGAACTTAGTGATGTCCACCTTCTTGCAAAAATCGATTTTTAAGTTTTAAACTACGTGGAAATCAAGGTAGGCAAACACTTTATCCTTGAGCAATCGGTAGATGTCAACAAGCTCAATATTTTTCTTTACACCATACTACGCAAAGATTGTCCGATGCTCACTGTTATTGTAGAGAATGAGGGTAATGATTTTGGCCTATTCTATGAGTCGTTGGATGACGTAAGTGTACTTGTAGATGATGTTGGGTGAATCTTTACTCTCGATGCGCAGGATGTCCATCTTCTTGAAGATGTCGATGAAGTAGGCCGACATATTCTCCAACTACTCAATAGTGCGTTCTGTTCTGTCATTGTCTTGCTCCATCATTTCATTTGTCTTTTGGATGATGTAATCCAACACCTTGAACTTTCTTACGAAATAGACAGTTCGCATATCTCGGTTTCTCTCGTCCCGTTCTTGACTGGTAGATGTGCTGAACCTAGAGTTTTTCATTGCCTCCGGACTGTCTCTCTAATTTTTAATTGCCTTTCCACTATAAATAGATTTCTTTATCTCATCTGAAATATCGTTAATCTCATTTGATTTAAAAAGATTGCTTTCCAGTTTGATTCTATCCGTTTGAAAATGTTCCGTGAATTTATAATACCTCGAATTGAAAGATGACATGGCTTTAAGAAAGCTGTGCTCCTCCACCCCGTTCACAGCATCCTTCTTTAAAATTTATATCAAATTTTTAAGCGAAGAACCATCTTAAACCAATATTTTTTTCATCCGACCCATCATATAATTCATAAAGTACGCGTACTCCTCTTTGAACACCTCGTCGTTTCCGAAATCATCCAGTGATCTGAGTATCTAATTGGCCACTGAAAAGTTAATCTCGGACATATCTACCATGTTATGAAAGGTGGGTCTTTCCCAAAACTATGTTTTCTCATAAATCTATTTCAGCATGTTGTTTTGGATGCTGTTGGTGCTGATTGATGCAGGCTTCTATATGAAAAATATCTTCTTGCAGTCAATCATATGTTGGATCATCTATTGATAGTAGGCTCGGTTAGTAGCGGTCATGTTATGAATGGAAACTTTTAATGTCTTGAGGATGGCAGTGAGGTCTTCTATTTTGGATTTTAGTTAGGCCTTGGTCACCAGAAAGGCAGTTGCCGCTAGTATTTTATGTTTGATGTAATCATAATGAGCGAAGGTTTTGATGAAATTTAAAATGGTCTTCTTAAAGTTTTAGGCGGTACCCTACAAATCACTCTTCTTAAAAGCCAAGATAAATTTCAACTTTGGAGTCTTAGAAAAAGTACGGTAATGGAAGTAGCCGTTTGATAAGATACGGTGGAAACCATAACTATCTCCATACCCCGGCTGATCCAGCACATTCACCTTAACCTCTCTATTCTTTGAAAGAAATTTAGTCTCGAATATGTTAGGGATCTCAGTCTGAGAGTTATGGTCTTGTCCGATAATGGCAGTCTTATATTTATCCCCACTTGGTGTATAGGCGAGATCTCCCCCTACAACTTGATGTGCCTTGACGATGGAGTTGCATAGAATGTGGCACGAGCATGTTTTACCCACCTTTGTGAATCCAAACACAGCGATGGCCTCCTAGAAAGGATGGAATAAGGCAATATCGCCTGCCTCAACTGTAGTGAAGAAATTCAAAGTTTTTTACTAAGTACTTTTTACAGCCTACATTATAAATGTTATTAAAGATCTTAAAGACAGATTAAGTCACAGTATATATAAGTTGAAGAGATGCCTCATATTAAAAAGACAATGAGGATAATATCAACAATGATATTTAGGGACTGGAAAGATAAATAATTGAAATTAGATGTTGTTCGGAATTATGGACATCAATATGAGTCTATTTAAGACTTTTATATCAGTAACTTTAGACTGTCATCGAGGAGGTCGCGTTAATGCTCCAGCCAAATTTTATTACTCTATCTACGTCAAGATTGGCATTCGGATAATTGTCCCTCTTCAATGCATTGTCATAACGTCATAACGCCTTCTGGTATGATATTAATGAAATTTAAAATGATATAGGTTTATAATAACGTCATTATCTATTTCTCTCAACTCACGAGATATCTAATTTATCTATCCAATCATCAGTTTCCTCGCATTGATAATTCCGGTCACTTTCCGTCCACCTCCCTCCCGTTTTTTTTTATTTTTACTTGTATTTTATTGATATCTTGAGAATCATCGAAAGTACATGGTGAAATGGCAAAGGATAGCCTCAGTCACCCCGCATCCAACGGATTGACCCTACTCTACCGTTTTTCCGTGATCAAAGAAGAATAAATATAAAAAAAGATAATTCCATAAATCTCAAATCCGCGAAAAATTGCAGCAGAATCACAAACCCAACCACCAACTTGCAGAAGCCGTCCTCATCGTTTCCTCCTGATTGATGAAATTGCGGCTGCGTCTCCAGATTATAATTTGAGGAGACGCGCTTATAGCTTATAATAATAACATATGAAAAAGAGAGAAATATTGAACATCGACTATAAGTAAGATCAGGGCGTACTGCTTGGGTGGAATTATAACGATCTGTCCAAGAACGGAAGGTTTTACCGCCATGTTTTGTTATTATACACCAGATAACTTCAAATTGCCAGGTAATTTGTGAGGAACTACGTTAAACGCATCAAACCAGGCGACTTCTACTACACTATCTTCCTCAATCAAGACCAAGTGCTCTGTCAGCGTGGCTGGCAGGAAAAAATGAGCAGGAATGAGTTTGATAGCGAAAAATATCTGAGGGCAGAAATGGTGGATAAAAAGGCAGAACTGATGATGGAGAGGGTTTAATAGGAGTGTGAATCATTCAATGAACCCATCGTCTTCAACGTCCTTGTTCAAGAAGCGGAGGCAGCCAAATATTTTGAGGATGCCATACTGGCCAAACGCCGTTAAAATCATTTTGAGTTCGTCTGTTCACTTTACGGCCCATTCTTGAAGAATGAGATTTCTGTCAGTCAGGGAGTCAACCATTTCAGCACGCTGCTCGAGCCGTTGAATCGGTTGACAAATTGTTTACATCAGTTTATCAACCAAATTGCCATTTTGCACGCCTCACTGACAATCACCTGCAACAACGGAATTATCATGTCCCAGAATCAGGAGAGTTGGCAGAACGAAAGTTTTAACTGCGTCGTTCGACATTACTACGGTCCATCTGCGGCCTATAAGTTAGATGTGCTGCGATTTCTGAACTGCAATTTGGCGGAGAGCGGTAGTTACTAACTCACTATTCGGTTGGAGTTCTTTTGTTTTGATGGAGGGAGATACGATACAAAGAAAAAGTTAGTGGTAAACTTCAACAAAAACTGCACTCACAATCTCACAATGATGCCCAACCGAATGGGCAAGCCCGTTAAATACGAGAGTGGGATTGAACTCGTCTCCAACCCCTACTGCAGCTAGACGACGATCTGTTTTAACAAAATAGATGATGCGAAGGGATTATTGTGATTTATTAAATTTTATTGCCCATCAAAGATAGATAATATTTATGAGAATGAATTATTGGGGAAGCAATTGGGAATAAGACATTATAGACATAGATAAAATGAAGTCCGTTCTTTGTTTCAACTGACTGGTTCTATTTTCTGGGATTTGGTTTACTACTTGATTGGAACTAGCACAGTGATGTGGAAGGTTAGTTTGGCAATTCATTATTGCTTACCAGATAATTAATATACTTTTAATTGATTTTTCGAAATTATTTTAAATTCTATAGAAATTAATCTTAATTCATAATATTAAATTCATGATCAGCGAAGCACAGAAATTTCAAATAAATTACGTTGTCTCTTCCATTTAAAAGTTATAACCCGAAGCTGCACAAAAAATTTTTCAACCTCTATGATGCTTATGGGATAAACGTGACTTTTTAAACTTTAGACAGATTAAATCAATCTCAAATGTCATGGTTGATCCGTGCCCTTGGAAAAATTCAAGGAAAAACTAATCGAAATTCAATACGATATGGAGAGATTCAAGGGTGTATCAATAACTGCAAAGACAGAAAAAAGTACATTACCATGTATAAAGATAGAAAGAACGAAACTCGTTTTGTAATGAAAAAAATGAAAAAAAAAAGTTTAACTATCATCACGACTCTCTTTGTGGTTGTTGTCGCTGCTAAAGACTGATAAAGCGGCAACATAGCCAATAAATAGCATTCCTACGTCTCCAGTTACCAATCTTGCCACGAAATTTTAGAAAAGGTATTAATAAACTCAAAAGTAGCAAACTCTTTCTTCCTCATCAAATAAAATGTTAAAATCTCGATATCCATTATAAATATTGAAATAATCGCAACAGATTTCATCAGGATCATCACAGCTTACGAATACTGCTAGTGAAAGCAATCTTAAGAGTGAGAATAAAATCATAGATAGAAGCAGCAGGTAGTAAGTGATTTCGAATGCTATGAAATAGGCTGAAATCATTTGGATATTATAATACTAGGAGACTCGCTTGCTTTAGTAGCAGTAAATGAGATAAGTCCGTTAATCTCAGGAATAAACAGTTACTATATTGAATTTAAGATCAAAGATAATATAATAAAATGCTAGGAAAATACCAGCCAAATGTGAAAACTGAAGCAGAATAAGAAATGATCAGATCAAAATCATCATATTTCCATATCTTAATTATCACATTGCCATAATATACATTAATCCTTATTTTGATCAATTTCGTATTTTACGTAAATTTGTGTTCATCCTATTGCATGAAGCGACATCAGCTACAAACGAGGCAAAAGATTAAAAATATGTAAATGGTGGCTATGATACTATAAGTGAACTTGGATTTGTTATTGATAATTAGGCTATTATTAAGATATTTTAAATTATTGAATAGCTCCACTGAATCAATGCCCCATGAACTCAGATTTGTATCTTATGCATATACTTAATAGAATAGTTTATGATAATAAAGGAAAACATCATTTGATCATATTTGCTCGATTTATCAAATTTTTTACGAATCAGTGATGAGGATTCGTGGTCCCTCCCCTCCCTTTTGATATCTCTGATCCACGTGTGGGTCTCAGGTGCTCCATCCAAAATTCCCTTTCCTCACCTCTATCCGATGGCAAAACAAATAATTTTATGATGGTAACAGTAATATTGAATCTCTTATGATAATTACTTGAAAGTAGTAAATTATGTCCACTTATTCTCTTGTTTATCATATAATCAATTTAAACATTCCAATCATCCATTATCGGCAAGGTGAATAGAGAATGGAACCGTTTTTTGATAAATTTCACCCACATAAATATCGCGTTTTGAAGGCTGTTTCCATTCCATCAATATTACGCTTCTATTAATCGCCATGAAGACCAAATGCTGCCATGTATAAAATCCCAATCAAATCTCATCCAATATGTTTTCCTCTAATTTTCTTTATTTTTTAAATAAATTCTAAATCCCCTACTATCATGACTCCTCAGTCAGTCTACCAACCAATTCCTTGCCAAAGCATTCAAATAATTTAGGAATTAGTAATCAAATATAATTGAAAAATAAATAAATCAGATGGGCATGTGCTAATCCACCAAAAAATTTAAAGGTATCCGCCAATTGGATTCGTTTGACAGCTCTCCAACTAGAAAAAACGCCCAGAGTGATAAAGATATATCTCCCAAGAAACGACTCGGTGGATCATTAGGATCATTAGGGTCAATTTAAACCAGCACCATCACCGACTAGAGGACGCCGGCGAGCATCGAGTTGTCCCCTGAGAAAAAACGTGCCAAATTCTTACGCGAAATAAATCCGTAAAACAATTCTTCGGAAAAATCGAGTTCAATAAATAATCATGAAACATTATAATATCAGCGGTCGCGTGAGTTTCGATTAAACCCACCCTCCGAAATGAACGAATCGATGATGAAACGATGGCATGAGCCCGCATACTCGCCCAAGGAACTGTTTGTTAACGTCGACTACGACCGGATATTTGAGAAGAAATGATTGGGTTTGATTTTAATTATCGAATTGTGAGATTGATATCCGAGCGAGAGATCACCTCTCTTCAGGAAGTTTATCTTCAGAGGTCGGTGGGCAGCTTTGCCATAATTTTACAGATAATTTTAGCGATGGTGCTGATTTTTGAATGAAAATTGAGTGTCATGAATAATAATCGTTCAATCATCTTGAGGGTCATTCTCCTCGGTGCTCGGTATCGACATCCACTGTTGGTCTTTTTTTGTCATCAAGATCCTTTCTTTGTAAATCATATCCTGATTTTTATATTTCTTATGGGATTAACTTTGAGGGTACATTTTTATTGGGTTCGGTATTGTATTATTTCGATTTATTGGTTATTTTTTACTTTGACTAACGGTCTTTTTTTCTTACTCTTTTAGCTGAGTCACCTCGCCCTCCTTCTATTTCTATTGATTCTCTGAAGTCAATTTTTAATTGGGGGTGATATCCATCTTGTTCTCTTTCTTCAGGTTGGTTGTTTTTCCAGCAGTAGATGCCTTATTTGTAGCATATGATGATGAAACATGCGGCGAATATTACTAAGATGGCACAACTGACAACATAGGCGACTGTATTATCTCCGTGGGCGTTTAGAATAGCTTAAATAACCGTGAAATTTTTTTTGGCTATCGTTGATATTTTTAGCCAGATTTTTGGTTGGGAAACCAGATCCCTGCTTCCTACCTACATCCATAGAAATGTACTTTGCCTTTCTTTACAGGTATCAACATATACCTGAATCTCTGCATATCGTATTGAATTCCTACGATGTTTTTTTGTATATCTCTTATAGCAAATATGAGAACATCCATCTACTTGCTGTCCAATTTGTCTAAAATGTGAAGCTTTGTGCTGGGCTTCAAACTTTTAGATTCAAAAAGAGCTAAAAACTCTTATGCCATATTTTCCTCTTCGTTTCGAATCATTTGGATAATTCTCTCTATTCTCTTTTGTTGTTCCTGGGCGGTCATGAATGAAATATTAATATTATGATTTCTACAGAATTTAAAGCAATGTCACTGAAACAGCAAAACTAGGTATTCAATCTGAGTTTAGTTATATCGGGCTATGCGGCGACTGCCATCCCCTTCGCGACCCATCGTTATTGAAACTAAGAACTTGCTATTGTTTGGATTTAGTCTCACATCATTGAATAGTAACAGTTTTCAATAGTTTAAAGGGCAGTGCTCTCGGCATTTTTTTGACTCAATTTAGAGTTCTCCATACTCATTGGCGGCAGTGTATGCATAGCCTCGATTCAGTCCGTTATTTAAGGAATTCTCGTTTGAGTCAGTCCTTGCTTGGCAGTTTATAACTCCCTGATTTGAGTTGAGACGGTTGAAAGAATTGAATTTCATTCTAAGCTCATTGAGTATGAATCGACTAAATGTGTCATGTTGCTCGTCACCATTCCAACAACTTTGTACACAATGAGTGGATAAATTTGATCTAACATTAGAGACCAACAGTTTATCAATAAAGCGAACTAGAGTAATCGGCTGTCTCGTGAAAAGACGAAAGTCATCAATCTAAAACATCTATTGCCAGATAAGGTTGGAGATCAAGTGGCTGTCGATTGCCTGAAAACATAAATTTAAATCCATGCAGACAATAGCTCAACTAAGCTGCCAAAGTCAGTTAATACTCGTGCGTCTGCTGTGAGCTCGTTCAACAGCTATCGTTGCCTTTTATGGAGCCAGCTGAACTGCAATGGCAATGGACAACTCTTATATATGATTCATCTATTAGGAAGCATAGTATGCAATGTAAAAAATAATTAAGGTCAGGCGGTCGAAATGCGGTAGGCCTTCAGCTTGTCCACGCCCTGCCATTCGCCCTTCTCCTTGTCTTTGCTCCCCCTCTCCTGTGCCCCCTCCACCTCCTCGAAGTGCGCGAAGATTATGTTCAGGATGCTCGCGAACTTACCACTGTTGAGCAAGTCGGCAAGCGTAGGCGTCTCCGACCTGAAGATGCATGGACAGAAGCACACACTCATGTTGTAGTTATTCATCTTGTTGCTGTCCTGCCGAGAGATCACCTCCCTCTTCAGGAAGTTCAGCAGATAAATGGTCACTTTTCGGTTCAGTTGTGGGAGCTAGTTAATAAAATCTAGCACGAAGGACAACTCGTCCTCGATTTTATACTTCCCTATGAGGGCGAGAATGTCGTTATAGACAGCATAGGGAACAACCGGAGTTGTCAATTTGGTAAAAAACTTCTTGACTACTCCTGCAATGGCAAATCCGCTGTAATCCGCGATGTTCTTGAGTTGATCGCCAGCGCCTAGTTTGGACAGTTCTATAATGATCTATTCCTCCTCCTCAATAGAGCCAGACTTCCTAAAAATGCCCTAAAGATCCAGGAAATTCGTATTGGCCCGAAGAGTATTGACCAGTATGGCTAAGGGGACTGGTACTCCTTCAGGATCGAGTTTCTATTTCAGAACTAATCTACGTGGTTGGCAAGTTCCATGTTGAGACAGTCTACCTTTTTCTGGGAAGATGGTTGATAGATGGGTTGATAACTAAGTGTTCGCGGCATTGGGTTGAAATTTCCCTTTTGCTGCTCCTTCATCATCTTTTTCTTGGTTTTTTACTGGACTTCTATCATCAGTTTTTATGGCAGTGATTACAGTAGATTGCCCTTAACGACCACATCCAATTTAGCGAGTTCGCTGAGTCTATATAACCGACAGGGTACTTTTCAATATTCTCCATTTTCCTCTCGAACAACTTATACAATCTGCCGAATTCCAAAAGGCCGGCAGACTTTCTAAGGAAGAAATTAGCCTCAACAGTGTAAATTTTATCGAGCATAGCGTAGTAGTAGATGGGTAGTTTTTTGTAGATACCTATTAAGAAATTATAGGGATAGTTGGACTCACAGAGGGAGTGATAGTAAATTATTGTATAGGTGCGTCCCACGTTGAGTCTGCCTTATTACAACGGTACCTCAGGAGTTCATCCAGCAGTTTGATCCAGTATAGATAGAAGCTGGAGGAGTACTACTCGAAGGGCGGCATGAGGTAGGCGTAGAAACTGATGGTGAGAGAGCCGCGATTGGATACCTGAAACACTTCCATCTGCTCGATGTCCTCGAGACTGGCGTAGATGGCCATGTTTAAATCGTGTGAATATGCCACCTAAAGTTCCTACAGCTCCCGTTTGAACTCTGGATATTTCTTGCATTTTTTGACGATGTCGCAGGAGGAATAGACCTCCATACCGAATATCTGTTCTGAGAAGTTCATGGTTCTCCCCACAGCGCTTAAACAAATAATTATATTGCAATTTATCATTTCAGTCATGTAAGGCTACAGTCCAACGGGGCAGGGGATTTAATCATTGACTCAAGAAGAGATAAATGATAAGCTATGTATGTCAGATTTATATATTAAATCATATGGATATCTATGACAACTGGAAACTCTACAAGAAGAAGATGGAGGACTACATCACTGCATTTAATGCCGCCAACAAGGAGGGCGACTTCGAACAAATGAAGAAGGCCAAGGAGGGCACCAAGAACGTCTACCTCAAATTCATAGAACTGCTCAAACTCGAGGGAGACAGCAATCAGAAAGCGTTCAAGGAGGCACTCGATGATTTCAGGGAGGATATTAAGAAGATGAGCGACTATATAAAGAATAACGAGGGCAAGAAGATATTAAACAATGAGCAGAAGGATGATAAAAGCACGCTCAAGAATAATCTGGAACAGGTCATTGTTAGGGAAAAACCAACTATCACGTGGGAAGATGTCGCGGGATTGGCCAAGGCCAAAGAAGCGCTGAAGGAAGCTGTTATTATGCCACTTAGATTTCCATAAATATTTAAGGGAACTCGTAAACCGTGGAAGGGCATACTGCTCTATGGTCCTCCAGGTACAGGAAAGACTTATCTCGCTAAGGCTTGTGCCCACGAGATGTCCGAATCCACCTTTTTCAGCGTTTCAAGTAGTGACATAATGAGCAAATACGTCGGTGAGAGCGAGAAAGTAGTGAAATATTTGTTCCAAATGGCAAGAGGAGAGAAGTCCAGCATTATTTTCATCGATGAGGTGGACAGCATGACTGGAAATCGTAGTGAAGGGGAAAATGAGTCTACTAAAAGAGTTAAGACTGAATTTTTAGTGCAAATGGATGGGGTAGGCAATGAGTCAGGCAATCGATTACTTGTGTTAGGGGCCACCAATCTGCCATGGGAGTTAGATCCAGCCATTCGTCGAAGATTTGAACGCAGGATATACATTCCACTGCCTGAGTTCGATACACGATACAACCTTTTCAAAAAGCTATGCGAAAAAACACCCAATACCTTGGACGATGACCACTTTCGCGATTTGGCTGAGAGGACTGAAGGGTATTTTTTTATCTATGCAGTTACTCTGGTTCAGATATCAATACCCTCGTGAAGGATGCAGTGTACTAGCCTTTAAGGATTAGTCAAAAAGCTAAGAAATTTAGAAAGACAAAAAACGAGAAGGGTCAGGATGCGTGGTTGCCGGTGCCTCCCTCCGAAAACAGCCCAGGACAGCAATATTTCGAGGGAAAACTTACCGATCTCGACGGCAAGTTAGTGTTACCCGACTTGGAATACGTATCTCTCCTTTTATTAAGAAACACTTCGTGACTTCCCTCGTGAAGGTAAAACCCTCTGTGGACCAGTCTCAACTCGCCAGATACCAAAAGTTCACCTAATAGTTCGGACAGTAGGGCTGATAATGTGCTGATTTAATTATGAAACCTTTTCATCAATTTAATAACTATACTGAAGTAATTTATTAAGGAATAGTAAATCAATGGTAATATTGATATGCCAAGGTCATTGACTGATGGTATAACTATTTCTGCTCGCGGATTCTTAACTCCAGAATAATCTTCTTGAGCTCCTAGGTCGTGAGCCGACTATCCGGCTACACCTCCTGACAGATCAATAGTGTTTGATTGAGTAGTTGCGATTTTGAGGAGTAGACACTAAATTTTAGAAGGTACTCCATAGTCTTAGCAAGGCTGTAGATATCGAATTGCTTGTGGGTATTGTACTTGCCCTTAGTGTAGTGTTTCCCAATGCGATTATCTGTAATTTTTTGAGCCATCTAGAAGGTCATGCAAAATCCCGCAGTCATACATACTAAATGAATACAAAGTTACGTACTTCCTCCTCAATTTCTCTATAGGCAGGGTGGTCTTTGATGTGAACAGAACCGAAATCAATAAGCCTTAGGAGTAAGCCAGAGTTACGATACTCAGAGTTACGACAGCCAAAGTTACGATACTCAGAGTTACGATACTCGACCAAGACATTAGGAGGTTTTATATCCCGATGGACCACATCATTTATGTGGAGGAAATTAATTGCCAGAACCATCTGCTCAAAAAAACGTAGGTATGATTTGAAGGGATAACAACAGTATATTTATTGGTTAAAGGATGAATGCCAGACTTATCGCCTATAGCTTTTGGATACGACCTCAGTGAAGAGGTCGCCATCTGCGCATTTGCTAATGATACTCCTTTGGATGATATCAATGTTTTCCTCATTCTTGTCCTCGTAGAGCGGACAGATATAAGGGCTCTTTTTCCCAGCCATAAATTCCATGAAATTATGTTAATTACGGTGCCCAACCATTTCTTTCGAATTGACCATAGTATTTAAACATTTCTTAAAGATGAGATGTTACTCATGTTATTCTTTTCCAGGCATATTAATGATATCCTGATAATTATATGAATTTGGAAAGTTTCTCCTCCTGTTTGGACCAAAGGTGCCGCACGGGATGAATTTAACGCATTTTAATGTGAGTGATCCTCTATCCTGAAGGTTATTCGTTTATAAATTGGCTCGAAAGGTGGAGACCCTCCCTGTCAGCGGATGAATTGTATCGTCCTTGATAAGAATTGATTGAGCAATGAAACTATTGCTTTGCCACTCTTCTCGAAGCCCAGGATTTTGGTTTGCGAACTGAGTATTTACTTGATCTTTGGATGACTCTGTCTGAATTTGCATCTTAATTTTATCAATCATCAAGCGGAGACATTGATCAATGGTCTTGCCTGACCCATCAATACCCACATCTTTCCTGTCAATATAAAACCTCTTTAACATATCATCGAACGTGTTGTACTGCTACTGGTTGGGCTTAATTAGTAAGTTTATTTTATTGAATTCCGAGAAGAGATTCATGAACTACTTATGGCCATCTTGCAAGGATTATTTGATCCTCTTTAACTCTTACTCTGGCCTCCCATAGTCGTTTATTAACCAGTTGTTTTGAATGAATCTGAAGATAAAAGCATTGCGCTTATTACAATGGGCCTGAAAATTGGATTTGCGCTTCTACAAATGAGTGTTGAGAAGAGTGGCCATATTACATAACTCAATCCGTGTGCGTTGTGTAAAATTTCGAATGGGCTGCCCTCCGATTGAGTCAAGGCTGTATTCCAATTTCAAAGCGACTTTTCCTTCTCCTGACCTCTTAATCGCAAAATTCAAGGTGACATCCACTTTCATCTAGTTAAAAGGCAGTTTGAGAATGACTGTGTGGCTGATAGGGTCCTATTTTTGCTTGCGTTCCTGCTTCAAAAAAATAAAGAAATCAAAGTAAACGGTATTGAGATGAACCGTGATTTCCTTAGGCTGTTCTGCTACGCGGGAGTTTTCTTCTAACATGCTACTCATTTTTTGGTCGACACTGGAATCTAACTAATAATTATAAACTATGGTTTGAATGGTTTCAGCGAGGATACAAACTGGATAGCGAGTTTGCACCTCCCTTCAAGTGGAACTGAGTTGGAGTAGACGTTTTTTCGGTATTTGGATATTATTCTAAAAATAATAGAATTTTATTGGTGGATTTTGTCATTTTGAAAAAACTGGTAAGATTGATACAAATCAGCAAAATTTCCAAGGTATATTGATGGCAGACAGTTTTAACAAAAAAACTGCAACCACGATACAAATCAAATCTTTTTTATGCTATTCTTGTAAAAGTATTATGGGAATTGACATTTAAAAATTATGCTTAAAAAAAGATTTCCCTTGCCACTGAGTTCAGCCATCCATTGAATAGCAAAATCCTCATCATATGGACAAGTTAGTATTATGCTCTAGATATTTATTATTACCTGCGAACCTCACCACCATGCATCAATATTTTCACCATATTCAATCAAACAAGATTATTATAGGCTTTATTAATACAGAGAGCATACCCTATAATTAATGGCTTATCTAAACTATGATAGTTCGGCATGATCCATTAAGTTGTAATAAAATATATTGGATCTATGGGGTCAGACTCAAGCAATCCGGCAAGTGAGGGGAATCACAATCCGCCCGAAGGCAAAGGACGCTATGAGGGGGAGTGCGATGTTTTAGGCAGACCTGACGGAAAGGGAAGAATGTACTACTCTGATGGGTCAGTCTTCTAGGGAAAGTTTGAGAAGGCATTACCTTCTGATGGCACATTCACGTACAAAAACGGAGATAAATACAAAGGCCTTCTCGATAAGTGTCGTCCCCACGGTGAAGGTATCTGGACATAAAAAAACGGTACATTCACAGGACAGTTCTGCGACGGAGAGTTCGTCAACGGCAATGTGCACTATTCTGACGGTTCTGTTTTTGCGGGATACATGAAACATGGGCTTAAACATGGTCAAAACTGTGAGTTTACCTTTCCTGATGGCGACAAATTTAAAGGGTAATTTGCGGAAGACCAGTTCAAGGATGGTACTTACGAATCCGTCAGCGGAATCTACTATCAGGGTGGTTTTAGAGATGGATTGAAGCAGGGACGAGGAAAATATGTGTTGCGAGGAGTGGTGTAATATGAGGGAGAGTTCTAAGATGACGAGTTCGATGGGTATGGAAAACTCAAAAACATTAAAGAGAACACTTACTACGAGGGATAATTCAAAAAGGGTAGGAAGCAAGGCAAGGGTAAACTTACTGAGTCTAACGGAGCAATCTACGATGGTGACTTTAGGAATAATGAAAAGAATGGCAGGGGTGTTTACACCTTTAAAAGTAAGATTTACGACGGATAGTTTCAGGATAATAAGTTCCACGGAGAAGGTGAACTCAATTATGGCAATGGAGACATATACATTGGGCATTTCAAAGATGGGAAAAAGGATGGACAGGGAAAGTTGACAATGGGCCGTGCTCGAGAGGAGTACAGAGGAGAGTTCAAGAACGACAAGATTGAAGGTTTAGGTTATTTGACTTACGCCAATGGAGATACCTATGAAGGATACTATCGCGATAACAAAAAGGATGGAAGAGGTAAATACATCAGTAAAGCCAAAGACGAGATCTCGGAGGGCATTTGGTCGATGGATGTAAAAAATGGCAAGTTTATTGAATAAAAAAGGAGGGAGGGACTCAGAACAGAGGGGTAGTTCGTCAGCGGTGAACGTCATGGCACCTTTATTATGAAGGATCTATCCACTGGCGAAGAGCGAAAGCAGGAGCAGTGGGTCAATGGCAAACTCGAGTATCAGTGATGTTCACCCGTTGATCATTAGCAATATCCTTATTCCATTTAGCACACTGAATCAATCATCATTTTAGTCCTACTCGGCCTTCTGCATGGCCTCCATCCTTAGAGTGTTTTTATCCTTCTCTACGGGTTCAGGTTTGGGTTCGTCATCCTAGTTCTCTTATTTTATTGCACCCTGTTCCAGTTTACGTAATTCCTTGCGTTTGGCCTTTTCCTCAGCTTCTTTTTCGTTGAACTCCTCCTTGTCAATAATATATTTCTTTTTGAGTTGCTTATACTCCGCAAGCAAGAATTCTTTCATATTTTAAAAGTTGTCACCCTGCATCTGGACAGTCCCGACTTCAATCGGCGAACAACTCACAGCAAACTTCTTGCTGCATTTCTTTCCGACCTCCTTCGCATCCACGTCTACATAGTGGCAAAGATACTGAAGTTGTTGAGACCGGAAACTGTGGTGATGAAGTTCTTTTTGCCTCTGTTCTTGACTTCTATCACGATGTATTTCTCCTTTAGAGTTGATTTAGTCTTGCTGGATTGAACTGCTGGCTGCTCTTCCTCAGCTTTGGTGGCTTCCTTCTCCACCTTCAGTAACTAGACCTGTTCAGGCTTAAAGTTAGGATGATACTTATTGACTTTGGTGGGTGCTAGTTTATAAAGAAAGGCTGCACATTCGGGTGCCTCTTTACCGTACTTGCACAGCTAAAAGGGGAAGCTGCAAACTGCATCAACCGAAAAATACCAGGGCAATACGACACCTTCTTGGGAGGAACCGGTTCAAACTTTTCCTCATGCGCCTCTTCCGCTTTCTCCTCCTCCTTGTTAGGCGGTTGTTCGTTGTATTGTTCATCGTCAGACCCGCGTTATCGTTTTTCATGATTTTGTTTTTTCTTGCCTGCCATGATGTATAAATTATGATGATATTAATGAATATATTTAATGATATTCTTTCATTGGTTGGAGGTGCTGCTGGCCTTACTGGACTTCGATCTATTCTTAGGCTTGGCTGGCTTTTTTGCTTTGGCCTATTTGCTCTCTCCTGGTTCTGGTTGTTTTAAGGGATTCTTTCGTCTTTGGGTTTTCCTCTCTGCCTTCGGCTCCTTTTTTATAACTGGCTGCTGCTCTTCCTGATTATATAAGGTCAGTGTCTCTTCCTCCCACGGATTGTATGTCTCTCCCATCTTTTCATACTATGCAACGACTTCCAGCGTATGTTATTGGACAGCCCTCTCACTATTACGTTTATTGTTTTATCCGTCTAATGCAGCCAAGTTCGAAGGCATAAGGTACAATAACGAAGTGGAATCGCCTGGCCACTTAATTTTTCCTTTGTCAATGATCGAAACTCTCTTTGGTTTTGGTAGAGCCTACTTTTTATCAGGATTTAATTCTTGAAGCTTGAGCTTCTCAGAACTTTTTTTCGTCCTTTTCTTTTTCTCTCTTGGTTTCTCGTCCTTCCTCATGCCCTCGATGACCATCGGCTCTTATTTCTGAAGATAGTGTAGTTAGTCTGTTTTAGCCTCTTCAATCTGATCTATCTTTTGAGCTATTTCTCCGAATTATGACTGGATCTCTCTTTTATTCATGGATTTAACATTGTTAGTCTCTGTTTTCTGCTCGATCCTTTCCTCATATTGCCAGCCTATCTGTTCGAATGCTTCCCTACCTTCTTCCTTCAGATCAGATAAGTAAATGCCAGAGTTGCCTGACATCTTCTCCTCTTCTTTCCGATCCCAAAATCTGTCTGAACTATAGGGTGATTTAATTATTCCCTAACTTTAATATTTTTTGACTGAAATGAGCTCAAGCCAACTCTTACTTTATATCAGTTTATTTGGAGTCTTTCCTAACATGTCATCCACATCATCAAACACTTCAGGTACTCTCGGGATAAACAGGTCAGATGTTTTTTCTTCCTCTAACTCACGTGGCAGACTGTCATAGTCAATGTAGTCCGACCAGTTCGGAAAGAAGCCGTATTTGACTTTGTTTGTATCGCATTTTCCAAAGTAAAGGCCTGTCCGGCTGCATAGCAGTAGTAGTACTTGCCAATACGCATTTCTCCATAGGGCTGTTGCGAGTTATAATGAAAATGGCTGCTATCAGATTCCTAATAATGACGATTTATATAGCTCATTAATAAGCCTAAATATAGTTTATTATATAGTCAAACATTATCTTCATAGAATCTAAGCAAAATTATCAGTTATTAAGAATGCTGCTAATTTACAGGGCAACTATTTTCACCTTAGTATATTCATAATAATTCTCTTCGAATATGTGGTTCATCAATTTAACAAATAATGTTTGGTATGCTGCTTTTCGAATATTTTGCCATAGAATTTTGGAATTTATCTCTTTTTCCATTCGCATCATTTGATTAATGCAACGTTGAGTCGAATATCTAATTTTATTTCATGAGTAGAAGCGTAGCTTCCAAGGCATCCAATGCTTCCTCCAAAATGTTAGAGGAAATCGCCAATAGATCACAGGCCAAGTACCCCTCAACCTATCTCAGGATATACCGAGTTGAAGGCTCCTTCAACGATGAATAGATGCGAGTCATCTGGAACTCACTTGGGCTGTACGTGAGTCGTAATTTGCGAATGGGCCGTGGAGTTAGCATCCCCAAATTCGGAATATTCACTTTTACGCCTCCCGAAGTCAGATTAAAAGTACCATCCCCCTCACATAGGGAGTTACAAATTAGCAGCAACGAGATCAACAACCTCGCACGCCTGTCTTTCTCATTCAAAAAGAGTTTGTTAAGGGAGTTAACCTTCGCACTGCCATCTTCTTTCATCAAGAGTTCGGGGCTGGACTTAGACCCTATAGTGCTCTCGGAGCTACTGGATAGGTGCCTATAGCGAAGCTTAACCTGACTGAAGTTGCATCATATGCCAACATGTCCAAGGATTCATGCGAGTTAGGCCTGAACCGTATCATAAAATACATCAGCGAGAAGTTGTATTCAGTATCCGTTCCCCTATTTAGGGTCAAAACCTAACGCTGTAAATTCCTAGCTTGGGCCAATTCATCTGTCGCAACCAGCTGGTCGCTGTTAAATTCAACGAGTACCTGCAGCGTGATACTCGCAACGTGTTAGCTCAAAGTGTGGACGAGCGTAAATTGAGAGGGAACATGAGTCTCACCGCAGATAACCTAAAGAAGTTTAGTAACTTGGCAGATATGAGTTCAAAATTGGCAGGCAAGACGCAAGACTTCTTCGAAATCGATGAAAATGCAAGAAGGTATTTACAAACTGGGTTCGATCTGCATTTGGATGACAGTAACATGAAGAGATCAGTCACAGGTTTTGATAGATCAGTTGCCACGCGCATGTTTGACCGCACCAATAAGTCGCTAAGAGATAGTAACGGCTTTCGGATGGCGCAGACAGGCTTTAGCAGATCGACTGGGTTCAATAAAGAGTTTAATATGGCTTTACGCATCGTCAAGACGTGGGTGAATGACCAGGGGTATAATTCAGACGAAGGATTCTCTGCTTTTTGTTTATTGGCTGGTAAGAAGACAGGAGTGTTAAATGAAAGCGAGTTATGGTAGGCCTGCAAGGGAGTATCTATCGATATCACTGAACAACAAGCGCAAGAGTTATTCCGCATTTTAGACAACAATAAGGATGGATTAATAACCATTGACGACTGGCGATCCAACGTTAACTTCGACCACAACAACATGAAATTCAGCAAATTATTGCAGTTTATAAAGCAAAAAAACATCACCCAAGCCAAGATAGTCAGCATACTCGGACTGGAAGGAGTTAGGAGGGTGGGCATGTTTACGCTGAAAGATGGAATTGTCAAACTGTGGCCTGGAGTATCGGAGGAAGACGCAATAATGCTCGGCAAACACATTACCAAGGGAAAAGAGGAAGTATAGATCTAGCAAGTGCTTGATATGCTCAGTCTCAAAGAGGAAGGAAAGACCGTCGAAGTCGACAGTGAGTGGGAAACTCGATTCTTTTCTCGCCTCAAAGCTAGAATGAGTGAGCATGGAGTATTGGAGGAACAACTTACCAACAAATTTCGCTTTTATGATCGTCAAGATAGCGGATTCATCGAGCAGACTGATTTTAAAACAGTCCTTAGCGAATTAGGAGTGAGTGTAAGTCTTGCATAGCTCATCAAACTCGTTAGATTTGTGCCTTTGAATTCTCAAAACCATCTAGACTACAACTACGTGGTGTAAAAGCTGATGGAGATCGACTACGAACCGAGGAAAGAGCTCACTTAATCATAATTTCGCAGAGTCATGCGAGAGGTCCTCAAGGAACAGAAATCTTTTGAGCTTCCTATATCGGTGGCTAAATTGACGAGTTTGCTGCAGGCTAAATACTTCAAAACATATTCTGAGAAGTAGGTATTAAAATTTGTGCGCCAGCTCGATCTCAATTAAGACGAGCAAGTCACCCAATAAGACCTCAAGGGATATCGATAGGTAACCCGCGAACGTTCAGATGCACCACTCTGCCCCATCAAAGTGTAGGAACTTCTTATACGCCTGAGAGAACGAACAATAAAACGCAAGATCAGTTATTACGATCTCTTTCGAAAGTTAGATAAGGTGGGCAGTGGATTCATCACTCGTGAGGGCTGGCTAACCGCAATAGATGAAATCATTTCGTACTCCCAGTAGGAGAAATAAGGCTTATTCGACTTTATTGACCAGTCTAAGACCAAAGTAATCGATTACAAAACCTTCCTCGCTGTCATGAACGGCAACAAGAACAGTGACACTGAAAAGTTTGATTGGGCAGAGCAAGTATTAACCAAAATCAAAGAGTGGTTTGCTGCCTCTTCCCTCACCCCTGAAGACGCCTTCCGCGTGTTGGATCGCGACGGTGACACCTATGTTTCATAAAAAGATCTGCATCTGTTTCTAGTAGAGAAGCTGAAGTATCAGGAGCGGGAGTTAAGCATGGTGCGCCTGCAAAAGCTTATCAAACTCATGGACTGCTATAAACATGGACGCATCAGCTTCCTCGACTGGCATCAACTGATCAATTCCAGTAAGGATTGGCTTAATGATGCGCATCAGCAAATCGGACTCGTTTTATCGCGACTCTACTCCTCATTGAGCGAGGCCTTTACGACGATTACCCAGGGAGATAAGAAGCTGTTGTTCGCTGCTTTCGACCGCTGGGTTCGTAGTAGTTATGCTTTATCCGGATTTATGGTCAACGAGGACATGCTAAAGGCTGTATTTGGTTATCTCGATAAGCAGAAAAAGGGATACCTCCTGGAGAATGATTTTGTGGGTCTATTCGGCAGCTACGACTGGAAAGCCGCTCATTCTCAGTAGTTCTTCCACTTCCTGGCTCTAAAATTCAAGACAGTCTAGGAGGCCCACAAATACATGACATAATACGGGCAGAGCGAACTCAATTTCGAAAGGTTTCGGAAGGTCTTAAAGCAATTCTTTGCAGAACGGTTCCAATAAAGCGACTTCCAAGACATTTGGAAAAATCTATCGGGAGGAAAGGATACTGTGGATCTCGCACAACTCAAACGACTGCATGGACATCTCTGGTCCGTTACTGACAGCTCGGTCGACCAGTAGTTCCCCAAAGATAGCTGGAAGTACCAGGATTTCAGTATAATTAAAGGGACGACTGTACGCAGCGAGGAGCACGCCTACTCAGAGAAGTAGAAGATGGAGGACCAATGCAACAAATTTGTATTTGTTTATCGATTCAGATCAATAATTTAAAAGACATGGTGGCGTCCAGCCATAAATCGCTGGAGCAGGCATTCATCAGCGTCGATAAAGAGAATACAGGAAGAGTAACTAATTTGGCATTTAAAAAGGCACTGAGAGGACTGAACATTGCTCTCACTTCCAAAGAAATTGACTTGCTGCTCAATTACTGCGAACTGAAAGGAGAAACACTCATAGACTGGAGACAGTTCATCCGTCAACTGTCTCTGGAGTAGAACAAACAACAGTTGAAAACTCGACTTCATCCTCGCCTGCAACATGTCAGTGACTTGTTGCACTATTACATGATCTCTCCCAAAGACGCATTTCGCAAGGTAATCTCTTGCTAATTCAGTGGAATAACCCACGTACAGGTTATCTCAACTTCCAACAGTTCCATAACA
>Ga0302280_1001222_pt1 | contig 21551 bp, 45 predicted proteins | sample III_Fen_E1_1_FD_198771 | JGI IMG/M metagenome (GOLD analysis project Ga0302280, IMG submission 198771) | Peat permafrost microbial communities from Stordalen Mire near Abisko, Sweden - III_Fen_E1_1 | ecosystem: Environmental > Terrestrial > Soil > Wetlands > Permafrost | place: Sweden: Abisko... | reverse complement strand
CTATTAAGGACATGCAGTTGAATCATTTGGGCGCGACGATTCGCTATATAGAACACAAAGCTAGATGGGCTACGCAGCAGATTCTGTTTGTGTCAGGCGTAGCGCATGTAGATCTTGTGTCTATGATTCCAGATGAGAAGGCTCTTCGTTTACTTATCGCGCCGCAGTACTCAGCTCTGAAAGCTGAACTGGCCAGGCGCGGTGAAGCGTGTAAACATGTAGCAGACGGGTGTGACGATCCGAAGTGTCCTGTTGATGGATGTGGTAATCACCAGGAGGTGCCGAAGTGACAAAGGCACGAAGGTACGCCAAACTTGAAGATGTAGAGGTAGTGATTCGTCCTACGCCTGCCAGTGTTCGGAGAGTGCTGATAGCCATCGCGGAAGAGACCGCGTGGAATGCGATTAACGCCGAGGAGGCGGGATCTCCGCAATGAGAGGACCAGGCAACTATTGCCGACGTGTTGACTAAGGCCGCTTACGCCATCGACACGCAGTGCAAGAAGCACTGGGAGGGCAGATAAGTGCCGCTCCGACTAACGCTCGACCGTCGAGACCTGACGAACTTGGTACGAGGTTGCTCGGTGCCGTTCGAGAAGATGAACCACCCACTGGTGGCGCCGTATCTTAATTACTATGACCAGGCGTGCCGTCAGGTATGGCACGGTCTCGAGAAGTTGTCAGAGGCACAACTCTGGACGATCTACTTAGTGATAAATCCGAGGGAGGTACGAGGTGAAGATTCGCCGAGTAACAATTGAGGTTGAGGTACCGTGGAGCTTCGCCGCCAAGGACGTGCTCGAGTGCTTGGCGCAGGGCTTTGACGAGCTTGCATATTCGGGAAAGAACTGTGCCCCGACTCCGTGCCAGGCCCAGATCGTGAGCGACGTTCTGAGTCCTAGCGTGCAGATTGGGCGGCGCAAATGAAGATGCGTCGCGTAGTGCTTGAAGTAGTGGTGCCCGACGAAGATTTTCCGTCGGACGCCGATATTGTGCTGGCTGTCGACGACGGTCTGATGCAGGCGACTTTTGGAAGTAGGCGCGACGTAATTGCGCTGCGACCTGGCGATGTTCGTGAGTTCACCGACGCGGAGTGGACTGAGCTATTGGAGGTTTCACGCAAATGAAGAAGTGCTGTAAGTGTCGTAAGGAACTGATCAGTGACGTCGTCTGTCGTGTGTGCGGTCACGCGGCTATACTATGTGAACGGTGTTTGAAGCCGGCATCGGTACCTGTGGTGAAGTCGCTGCGCGTAGGTAACGTCGTCGCCGGCACTACGGTAGCTGGAGGAATGAGATGAGGTGTGAAAACAAGATCAGGAAGTGGTGGACGCTGTGGCTGTTGAAGGTTCCCTGCGGACGCACATTAGTCACGCAGATCAGGATTGAACAGCAGAAGTACGACTTCTATTGCTGGGGCTGCGGTGACCACACAGAGAAGCCTTTCGACGTGAACCATCCGTTTTACAAGCAAGCACCGTCGCGATAACCGCTAAGGTGCCTTTCGTTCACGGCACCGCTCCTACGGCCACAGCGTTGCTAGTCCCGGAGCATTACAGTAAGAGGTCAAGACGAAGTTGTTGGATTGTAGCGGCTTGTTCCGCTATCGGAGAACCATCGACGTCGCTCTTACGTCTAAGAAGCCGTGAACGAAGGGCATAGGGAGGAAGTACCATGATCGTATTGTGGAGAAGTCGTGGCCCCGAAGAACTCGTGGGCGTGTGGCAGGGCATGTCCTTGTCGTTGCGGTGGGAATCGCCGTCCTGGCGTGTGTATGTCGACGGGCAAAGGTGCCGACAGCGCATGAACTCAGCGCAGGGAGGCATGGCACTGGTTGACCAGATGATTGAGCGCGTCATCGCTAAGGTTGGTCAGACAGCCTACGCGGCACAGCGCCCGTTGACACCGCGTCCTCCGGTGGGCATTGTTAGAACGGAGGCCCGCCATGCCAGCCTCTAAGAAGGTGCCTAGCCTAGCCATCACCGAAGAGATCAAAGCCGCAGGCAAGGCCCTGGCTCCCGCCGTACGGCGTCTGGAGAAGGCATTCAAGGACTTTGACCCGGCGACGGTGCCAGTCGGGGCTTTGGTGGACCTACTCTATGCTGTGCGTCAAGCAGCACAGCTGCCGAAGACTTTAGTCACGCCGTTCGACGACATCTTGTCACCGCTCGAGAAAGTTGTGCAGGATCACTTCATTAACACCCTGGCCGTGGGCGAGTCTAGCGGGGTTCAGGGCCAAATGAGCCGGGTCCAGGTGACTTCGTCCGATGTGCCGGTGGTGAAGCCCGAGGATTGGGCTAAATTTTTTCAGTTTGTTTCTAAAACAAAACAATGGGAATTGCTTCAGCACAAGGTAAACACAGAGGCGGTTCGCGAGCGTTGGAGAAACAAGAAGCAAGTAAAGTTCGTCGGGACGTTTACGGCTAAAAAGGTGTCGTGCACAAAACTTAGCGGAAAGTAGCTTGCGCATAGGAGACTTGTGTACTTCAAAACAGTTGAACAGTATGAAAAAGAATCTGCTGCAGTCGGCGAGTGCTTAATGCATTGGGCCAAAGATGTCGCACGACGCGTGTATCAAAGACGCCATGGTGAAATCGGTTCTTCAAAAGTATTTGTTTGTCATACGTGCGATAATCGACAGTGTATACGTGATTCGCACCATTTTCTTGGCACTGCTAAAGATAACATGCAGGATGCTATGAGGAAGGGGCACAAGGCGCACTCACAAGCTACAAAAGTTAAAATGAGCCTGGCAAAAATAGGCGTTCCATTTAGCCCGGCTCATAGGGCTAATCATAAAGCAGCTATGCAGAGACCAGAGATAAGGGCTAAGTATAGTCATGCTTTGAAAGGTAAAAGATTTACAAAATCTCACAGTCACAATCACGCATTAGCTATGGGAAGTGCCGAAGTACGCGCTAAGTTAAGTGTGGCGCAGTACGCGCGCCAAGCTGATAGACGTCAATTCTTATTTGAAGAGTTGATGGGTGCGCTCACACAAAAGTAAACCTTCACCGAAAGATGAAGTAGTCCTCTAAGGAGGGACTGAACAATATGGTCGATTTCAAGAAGAAACCGCTTCCGGCAAAGGCCGGAGGGAAGAAGACCCCAGGAACCGCAATCGTGCCCTGGTCGGAGAAGTTTGCCGCCTATGCTAAGGACGCAGTCGACAGCATCAAGGGTATTGCGGGTGGCGGAGTGGGCGTGAAGTTTGGGCGCGGCAAGATTACCGTGGCGGGCTTGGAGGTTCCGGGCGGTAAGCTCAATTGTGTCATTCTGGGACAATGTGCCATGAATACCTGGTACGAAGCGGCCTACGATCCAGACGACCCTGAGGCGCCTGACTGTTATGCTTATGCCCTGACTGGCGACGACGCTGAGATGGCTCCGCATCCGGACTGCGCCAACCCGCAGGCTAAGCTATGCTCAGAGTGTGAGAAGAACGTGTTTGGCACGGCCGCTGTGGGACGCGGTAAGGCGTGCGGCAACAACGTTCGCATCGCGCTGATCACGGAGGGCGACGCCGAAGACGCTGAGTCCATTGGAACAGCGGAGGTTGCCACAGCGAAGATCAGCCCTACCAACCTAAAGCGCTATGCTGGGTACGTCAAGTCCATCGCCGAGGAGGATGGGCGTCCACCGTGGGCAGTAGTTACGGAGATCAGCAGCCATGACGATCCCAAAACGCAGATACGCGTGGAGTTCCGCAAAGTGGATGCCATCGACGACGATGACATTCTAGAGGCACTGGAGAAGAAAGCCAATCCAGACAAAGTGCAGGAACTGCTGCAGCTGCCTTTCCTTGCTAAGACTGAAAAGCCGGCAAAGAAGGTAGTAGCCGGTAAAAGCCAGAAGTTCGCTGGCGAGAAGCGGCGGTAGCTGTATGACACCTCTGAGACACGAGGACCGGTTCACACCGGTCCTCACTGGAGGCTTGCTATATGAATGAGGCCATCGGGCTGCTGCCCTCTGTGCCTGATGTCACGCTGCTTAGTTGGTCGCAGCTTAACATGGTACTTCTAGAGTGTGAAGATGTACCGACGCTGCAGGCTTGGCTGACTGCTGCAGTGTCCGACGGTCGTGCTACACGTATTAAGCGTGTGTACGGGCGGCTGAGCGCGGTGCGGCGGACCAGTGAATTGAAAGTGCTGGGGCGGAAGACATCTTTAAAGGAGCGGTCGAAATGAGCACCTTAGTTGGTACAGCATACATTAGGTGGTTGTTAGACCACTACTACCCTGGTGTTGAGGTGGCAGATTCTACCTTTTTCGCATGTAAGAAGCGTGGTGCAGCTGTGCGTAATGACTATACTGGTGCACTTGAACGTCACGCTGCATGGCATGAAGAACTGAAGGTTAGTGATGCCAGGTAGAGGCCAGGTTAAGTCTACAGAGGTGTACGAGGCCGAAGCTTCCTGGATTAATGGGTGCTTAATTCATCCTAGAAGACGCGGACTGGCGCGTAAACTTTGGCAACGTAGGCATAAGAAAGTACTGCCGCATGATCTGTACGTTTGTCATACCTGCGATCGTCCACAGTGTATTCTTGACGTACACCACTTTATCGGTACTGCGAAAGACAATTCTACTGATATGGTCGCTAAGGGAAGGCACGTAGGTACGACAGGGCAGGCATGTCACACTACGCCGCATACGCATTCTGCTAAACGAAAGATGTCTAAGTCGCACAAGAAACTGTGGCTGATGGCTGATTATGTAGAAAAACAGAAAGTAAGTCGTAATACGCCAGAGTTCAAAGTCAAGATGGCAAAACCTCGGCCTAAGCAGTCTACGGCTGCTACGCGTCTATGGGCCATGTCTAAATTTCGTAAAAAGATGTTGGAAGCACAGAAAGCGGCGGATCACGTAACGCCTATGATTGAAGTTTGGGAGCGGCCCGGTTACCGAGAGAAGATGGCGGCCATTCAGCAAAGTTCTGCACATAGATCTTTGATGTCAAAAGTTGCTACGGAGCGAGAAGCGAGAAAACGCAAAGAGCGAGGTAAGGCGTGACATACGCACCAAAAACGATTTGCATCGACTTTGAAACTGAAGGTATCGAGGCACGGCCTAAATACCCACCGAAGCCTGTTAGTCTTGGTATTAAGTGGCCGGATGAGGCAAAGTACCGAATCATGGCCTGGGGTCATCCATCAGGCAATAACTGCACTGAGAAGGAAGCACGCGGAGAATTGAAGCGCGCGTACGACAGTAAATATCCGATTCTGGCGCAGAACTTCATGTTTGATGGCGATGTGGCAGAGACCCACTGGGGCTTGAAACTTCCATCGTGGGATCGGTACAACGATTCCATGTTCGCATTGTTTTTGTGGGACCCTCATGCGCCTACACTAGCCTTGAAGCCTAGTGCAGAGCGTCTGCTTGGTATCGCTCCAGAAGAGCAAGACTTAATGCGGGCATGGATCATAGCCAACGTTCCACAGGCGCATCAAAAGCCATCTACAGCTGGTGCTTACATTTGTAAGTGTCCATTTAAGATCGTCGCACCATATTTGAAGGGCGACCTCACTCGCACGCTGGGTCTGTTTCAGTATCTCTACCCGCGTATCGTCGACGCTGGAATGCTTGAGGCTTACCAACGTGAACTGAAGTTGATGCCTATCCTACTACGCAATGCGCGGCGAGGAATGCGGATCGATGTAGAAGCTTTGGAGCGTGATACACCAGTTATGCGTGCCGGCATAACTAAGGCAGATGATTGGCTGCGTAAGCGTCTTGGCGACATCAACTTAGACAGTCCTAAGCAGCTTGGCGAGGCTTTGCTAGCTAAAGGGGCTGTGGTAGATTTTAAACGGACAAAGCACGGGCAGCTCTCGACATCTAAGAAGCACCTGACTATTGACAAGTTTGCAGACAAGAAAGTTTACCAGGTACTCACATACAGGGCCCAAGCTGAGACTGCTGTAGGCACATTCATGGAATCATGGATGGAGTTAGTAGGATCTGGTGATTCAATTTATCCGGACTGGTCCCAGGTTCGTGCGTCAAAAGGCGGAGGGAATGACTCTAAAGGTGCAAGGTCAGGAAGGATTATTTGTGCTAAACCTAACTTGCTTAACCTGCCCAAAAAATGGAAGAAGGCTATGGTTGCTGGCTATGCACATCCTGACTTCATCAAGGGGCTGCCACCACTACCATTTATTCGGTCGTATGCACTACCACATATTGGTAAAAGGTGGGGGCGCCGTGACTTCAAGATGCAAGAGCTGTATTTGTTTGCTTACTATGAAGAAGGCCCTGTCATGCAGGGTTTCTTGGACGATGTAGATTTCGATATCCATGAGCTAGTTCGCGCGGAGGAGGAGCGTGCACTGGTGCGCGCCGGGTTACGTGACAGCATTGATCGCGATACCGCCAAAAATACAGTGTTCGCCAGATTGTATGGACAAGGTATTACAGGCTTGATGGAGACACTCAAACTTCCTGATAGTGAGCGTGCTGTGGCACAGATTGTACGGAAAGCCATTAACACAGCACTGCCATCTATTAAGGAGTTGGATACTCAACTGAAAACCCTCGTGAATGCAGGGTCTCCCATTAAGACGTGGGGCGGTAGGCTGTACTACAAAGAACCATCGAAGTATGTTGAGAAGTTCGGCCGTGACATGGATTTCGCCTACAAAATGCTGAATTACCTTGTACAAGGTTCTGGTGCTGATGTCACAAAGGAGGTTATTATCAGATATGATGCACATCCAAAACGTGCAGAAGATATGATTGTCACTGTGTACGATGAAATTGACATTGACCTACCACTTTCTGACAAAGGCGCCAGACAAGAAATGACTGTTTTAAAAGAGTGCATGGCGTCCGTAGATATCAAACCATTAGTCATTCAGTCTGATGGCGAGGTAGGATCTAGCTGGGGCACACTTTCAGCGTGGAAGGATTGAGATGACTAGTACACCTGACGAACAGAATGCTGTGCGTTCATTAAATACCCGATTGCGTGATAGGATCGGACGGCATCGTATCAGGCACCTGAACATGCCCGGCGCAGTCTTTGTTGAGAACGGCGTGCGGCTGCATGAAGCTGTGCAGGACCTGGCTAAAGAGGGCTACATGCTTACAGGCTTGACGCTGACTTTTACGCAGGTAAAGCGATGAGCACGCTCAATGAGTATCTTGATGCCACCAGTAAGTTGCCGTGCTTCTGTCGCATGATCTTGCCAGAAGGTCATCCTGATGCAGTGTGGCGCGAGAACTACTGGATAAGCGGCGCTGGTGAGTGGCTGGAAAGCGATGCTGCACTTACAAAGCGAATTAAGGAGGCACCGCGTGGCAGAACCTAGATACGCATTCGGTGATGTTAATGGTGTGATGAAGGAAGGTACTTCAGTGTCCATCAACCTCGGTGAATCAGACCGAGTGTCTATTGACTTCACCTACACAGATCAGCGTGATGGTCAACTTTATCGTGTAAATGCTACGGGGTACAGAACTAAGATTGACAAGGAGAGCACAGGTGAGCATAAACCCGACAATTACTAGATTTCCACCATCAGCGACAGGCGATCCTGGTATTGACTACTTGGTGCATTTCGACCGGCAGGACCTGCCGGTCAATACAATGGTGCAGGCCTTAGTTACTGCGATCATCGAGCGCGTGGCTGACCGATACGTGGAAGAGCACTATACAGAGCTGGCTATGCGTCTAGATCAACAGGCTATTGCTAATTTGGCTGTAGCTGAAGCTGGGAAGAAGATTGCAGAGGAGATCAGAGTACGACCTACCATACTGCGTGAAGGGCCGGCAGTTGTCAACCACTACACCAAACGAAGTCTGTTCTAAGGTGGGCGCATGCGGCGATACATCGACGAAAACCAAATGAAGGCTTTGGCTATCTTGGTACATGCGATGGAGTACTGTGACCGTGAATCATGCCGGTATACTGAGCGCGCACGGGCTACCTACAACCTGTACGTAGACTGGCATCGTGCTGGCTTCTACTTTCTACGCCGGCATCTAACAGAGGAGTTTCTTAAGGAGGCAGTAATTGGCGATATCAAGTAAGAGCGGCCGTTTTGCTACGCTCACCAGCTGGTCATACTCGGTCTACACGCAATATGTGAAGTGCCCGTTTTCTGTGTGTTTGGACAAAATACAGCGCATCAGGATCCAGGAGCCTGAGAATCCGTTCTTCGTCAAGGGCAATCGCGTCCATGACGCTGCGGCCGTACAGGTTGCGGGGCTGGGCAAGATACCTAAGATATCGGCTGAGCTACTTCCAATCAAAGATGTGCTAATCAGTCTACGCAAGCGCAAGGCTCGTGCTGAGCAAGAGTGGGCATTCGATCGGATGTGGAACCCAGTAGACTGGCGTGACTGGAACAAAGTGTGGTTGCGCATTAAGACCGACATTTGCGCAGACACTGTAGAGCCACCCACTGTTGACATCGTGGATTGGAAGACGGGCAAAGTTCATGAGGAACACACCCAGCAGCGGTCCTTGTACGGGCTGGGCGGCTTGCGGTTGGTGCAGATCGGTGCTTTGGCAGGTGGGTCGAAGGATGTGAAGCTTACCGCGCAGCATGTTTACGTTGATACTGGCCAATCAGCAACGGAGTCATTCACCATGAAGAACCTGGAGCCGCTCAAACGTGAATGGCTTTCCAGGATTAAACAGATGATGAGTGATACCGTCTATCCGACACACACCGGATTTCATTGCCGTTACTGTAAGTTTGCGAAGTCGAAGGGCGGCCCATGCCCGGAGAAACAATGACGTTTCGTCCATTGCTAGACGACTTCATGCTGGATGTGGCTGGCGCAGCGCAGATTCCAGTTGATCGATTGCAGGCGTCGCGCAACTCTGAATGGAGCGGTCTAGCTGAGGATGGGGTAGCATATTCAAAGTACATAAGTGAATGGCAGGACGATTGGTTTGCACCCTTGGCTAAGCAGTTTGACCTGCTGCAGGCGCGGCTCAATAGACTCACGCTTTGCAGTTCACGTGCTGTGAAACCTGGTAAGTATCGGAGGTGGTTGAAGTGATCAAGAAGAAGGCAGTGGAAGCACCAAAACCTGACTTGAAGTCAGCTACGGCGACGGCCTTAGAAGGTATTGCGAACTTTGTTGAGGCACGTTTAACCGGCACAGAGATTTTCGGTGAGGCGGCACCGCGTGGGCGCACTAAAGCTGAATGGGCCGTGCTGGAAGAGGCCAGAAAGCTGGCCATTAACTACATCCGAATGGGGGCGAGGCAATGAGTACTCGCCTATCCTATCCACGCACAATTACAGCGCCTGATGTACGCCACGCCTATGTTCGTGGCGTGGTGGAGGCCTGCGCTGATGCTAAGGTTACGTCTGAGGTAATTGCTGGTGTGTGCAAAGACCTAGATATTGCCCCTGAAGAGCTGGTCACATTAGTCAGTGAAGCCTACACTAAGAAGGTGAAGAAATGAGCTGGAGCCCTAACCGCATTCGTGTAAGAGTAACCCAGAATGAAGACGGTACATGGATGCTTGCTGCACGCGCTATGCGCTGGTGGGTGGTCCCTACGGCGTCTTTAGATTCCGTAACTAAGTCGCAGGACACAGCCCTGCATGACGCGATGGTTTTCATTGATGCGATATTTCCGAGTAAGGAGAAACGATGATTACAGAACCCACCATTACGTGCCCTAAGTGTGGCACGCAAATCAAGTTGACGGAGTCGCTAGCTGCGCCAATGGTGGCCGCCGCCCGTGCCGAGATGCAAGCGCGTGTTGAAGCGGCAGAGAGCGCAGCTCAAACTGCTAAGATGGATGCAGACATCGCGAAAGCAGATATCGAACGTGACATTGAGTACAAGGTGCAGGCAAAGGCTAGGGAGATACGAGCCCAAGAAACTCTCAAGGCTCAGAAAGAAGCTCAAGAGCGATTGGCAGCTGCGACGGTAGAGGTATCTAATGTGCAGCAAGAGGTAGCCACGCTGCGCCAGAGCCTCGCCACAGCCCAGCAGGCTCAGGCCGAAGCCGTTCGCAAGGAGCGTGAACTAGAGGGCCGTGAGCGCGCCGTGACGCTTACCATTGAACAGGGCATTACTGAGGGTGTGCAGGCCGCCCGACTGCAGGCTAAGGCTGAGTCTGACGATGCTAACCGGCTCAGGCTGCTTGAGAAGGAAATGCTCATTGAGTCCATGCAGAAGAAGGTTACTGAACTGCAACAGAAGATCGAGCAGGGCAGCCAGCAAATGCAAGGTGAGTCTCAGGAGCTGAACCTGCAGGCTACGTTAACTAGTGCCTTCCCATTCGACGCTGTTGGTGAAGTAGGTAAGGGTGTAAATGGCGCTGATGTAGAGCAGACGGTCATCGCACCATCAGGCGTGGAATGTGGCTTGATCCTCTACGAGTCTAAGCGCACACGTAACTGGAGCGCCGGATGGCTGCCAAAACTTCGTGAAGACGGCCGCAAGGCTCACGCTGACATTTTAGTGCTGGTGTCGACTGCATTGCCTGAAGAGGTTGAGACGTTCAACCAGATTGATAACGTGTGGGTGTGTACTCCATCAGTAGTTCTGCCACTTGCCACTGCTTTACGCGCCACGCTTCTGGCGGTTCATGCTTCTAAGCAGGCGCAAGAAGGCATGAAGACTAAGAGTGAAGAAGTCTATGCCTACGTCACCGGACCACAGTTCCGACACCGCGTGGAAGCGCTGGTTGAAGCATTTACGACAATGCAAGATGATCTTGCCACAGAGCAGAAAGCCGTGCAGCGACAGTGGGCTAAGCGCACAGTGCAGATCGAGCGGGTGATGGCATCCACAAGCGGAATGTTTGGCGACCTGCAGGGTATCGCTGGCAAGGCGCTGCCCGAGCCTGAAGGGTTGGCGCTTCCGGGAGGAACTTCAGAGTGAGCATTCGTAGATTCCTAGACAGGTTTCGGTGGCCACGCTGGGGTGGTATAGCATGGCATACGCAGGGTTGGGGCACTGAGACAGCGCGCGACGTTGCGCTGAATATAGTGCGCGCCGAACTGAGATCGGGAGCGGCGCGCATCGTAGTTACGCAGAACGGGGATGATAGCTCTATTGACTCAGAGAAGGCACGACCTAATCGTACGCCGCTTGGTGTTGGACTGCGACATTGGTGGTACAGAGTAAGAAGAGCACACTATGACTTCTGATGTTGAGTACTTCAAAAAGTTTACGCCGCGAGAGCGCACCTACCTACGTTTACTCGTTACTGGTACTACTACGAACAAGGAAATAGCCTCGGCCATGGGCATCAAGCTTAGTTGGGTTCAGCGGTACGCCACGCACCTATTTGAGAAGACTGGAACTGACAACCGTATGGCGCTGGCGCTGTTCGTAGTACGGCGGCCAGAGTTGGAGGCACTACTGACGAAAGAAGGCGGCGCATGACCTACCGCCGCGCTGCCGGCCGTAGGGAGTCGACGCTGGAACGGTGGTGCGCTAGCTGGGCCAGGACGCACGGGATGGTAGTCAGCAAGGTGACTGACCCCACCGGCATCGCAGATCACATTTTTTGGACACCGGACGGGGCACCGTGGCTGGTAGAATTTAAAGATGCCAGCGTTGATTTAAATGATCCGAAGGCCGGAGTGCACCCACTGCAATGGTACTATCTGATTACGATGCGACACGATGGTTACCGTACTGCAGTTGTAACAACGAAAGAGGGGTTCTTGTGGCTGATGAAGCGGTAGAAGAACCGAAGTCCTTCAAGGAGATGTGTGACGTTATTGTTACGGCCGACTTCTTGCGAAAGAAGGATGGTCGTGCTCTTACATCCGAAGAGATTTTCAACTACAGTTCAACTGGCGAGCTGTTCATGATCTTTGAGTGGTACGAGATCGCGTTCAAAATAAATGCGGCAAAAATAGAGTTGGCTCGTATTTTTAAGCTAGCGGTCGAGGACCCACAAGAGTCAATAAGGCAGGCCGCAGAGGCCATGAAGAATGGAGCCTTTACACGTGAGTAATGACTTAGTACCAAAGACTCTTGTAGAGAAGATGTCAGAGTGGAAACGCGCGGCCAAGGCATGGCACCCACATCCCTATCAAGAGCGTGCCTTGAAGTTCATGCTCGAGAATGGGCAGGCCGGACTTTTACTTGATCCGGGCCTGGGGAAAACCAGCATCACACTTGCTGCTATCAAGATACTACTAAAGAAGAAACTGATCAAGCGAGTCTTGGTAGTTGCACCATTGCGTGCCATTTATGATGTTTGGCCAGCAGAGATTTGCGATTGGAAGGACTTCAATGAACTAAGTATCGCATTGCTGCACAGTGACTACGGAGCTAAAGTACGTGAGCGTGTGCTGCGTCAACTGACACCGCAGCATCAGGTGGCGTTGGTAAACTTTGAGGGGCTACATTGGCTGTGCGCGTCGAAAGCACGGTTGAAGCTGCTGAACGCCGATATGCTAGTAGTTGATGAATCGTCGAAGCTTAAGAGTTCGACTTCGGTACGTTTCAGAGCACTGAAGCCGCACTTGGGAGAATTCAAGCGGCGGTACATCCTAACTGGCAGCCCAAGGCCCAGGAACTATCTTGACCTTTTCGGGCAAATCTACCTCATGGATCGCGGAGCTACTCTAGGCCAGTACATCAGCCACTACCGTAACAACTTCTTTTTTCCCACTGGATTTCAAATGCGTGAATGGGAGATACTACCTGGTTCAGCCGAGAAGATTAATGCGCTAGTAGCGCCCATGGTGATGCGTCTTGATGCACAGGATTATCTGAAGTTGCCGAAGACCCTAGAACGAACACACTATGTAGAGCTGCCGCCAGCCGTACAAAAGGAGTATGACGGCATTGAAGAGAATATGATGTCGACGCTGTTCACGGCACCGCTAACTACTAGTGCCTCAGCACGCAGTAAGTGTGCGCAAATAGCAAACGGCTCAGTATACGTCGACGCACTACTCGATGAACGATGGCCTGGTCTGCGGCAGCGTCCGTCCAAAGTAGTCCACACGGCTAAAGTAGACGCACTGGTCGACCTGTATGAGGAGCTGCAAGGCGAGCCCATGCTGATATCTATCGGGTACCACCATGATGTGGAGGCTATACGGCGCGCTCTGGGCCAAGACATGCCATGCATCAACGGGTCTACCACACGCACACAAGCATCAGCCTTCATTGCAGCATGGAACAAAGGGCTGCTCCCAGGCATGATGGTTCACCCAGCGAGCGCTGGCCACGCTTTGAATTTGCAGAAGTTCAGTGCGCGGCACGTAGCTTTCTTCGACATACCTGACGACTTCGACCTGTATGACCAAGTGTTCAGACGTGTGTGGAGACAAGGGAATAAGGCTGAGTTCGTAATGCGTCATTTGTTCGTTTGTCGTGGCACGGTAGACGTACCTAAGATTCGCAATCTGAACCGCAAGGGCACCGGTCAGAAAGCCTTTCTGGACGCCATGAAGGAGTATGCTGAACAGAAATATGGCAAGATTCCTGGGGGCAAGGTTCGATGAATACTTATGGTAGACTTCTGCCTATGCGCGAGCCCCTAGACCGAGCTGCTGACGAACCAACCACTTACGAGGTCGAGGCTGCACGACTAGGCCTGGCGACCGAGGCACAGCAAATTTCGGATCCGAAACTGCGACAATGGGTGCGGCTACATCACCGTACGCTGTACGTACCTGAGAATGTACTGACCGGCATGGGCGTGCCGATTGAGACCTGGGGCTTTGCAGAGAATTCGACGCCCCGAAAGCGTGATCGCAAGGCCCACCGGACTCTTGGCGAATAATTTCGGCGTAAACCAACCCGTTAGTTTATAATTATTTCAGCGGTTCAGAAGGGCCGCCAGAAATGTTTGAGCTTGGAAATGCTGTAAAGTTCAGCCCTGAGTTCCGTCCACGTGAGAATGACCGTGTGGGCGTCATCGATAATGTAGACAGCAAAGGTCTTTCCACGATGATCGGTGTGCGGTGGGCCACCACTGACACGGTACAGTCGTACCATGGTTTCTACGAACCTTGGCACCTTCAGGAGGTCTCCAAGTGACCGCAAAAGTCGAACTCGGAACCTTGTACCTGGCCGGGCCAGATGGAGCTGCTGTGGCAGTGCGGTCTGCTAACGGAAAGAAGTTCACGTATGACGAATGGAAGCTGGCTGCTGGTGGGTACGTGCAGCCGATGCTGCCGGCAGTGCACAGGCACAACGTCTGGGTGAACGAGGAAGGTGTACCGCTTGGCTTGCCACTGAACCGTCATACCTGGGCCTTTGCCAATCGTCACGTCTACGTAGACTTGAACTTCTATCTAGAGAATTGGGCCGTCTTTGGTAACGCACTGGAGACCTGGCACGTCACGCCTGAAGAATACCGCGCTGATCTTCCGACGGTGAAGGAAGTACTACATCGGGAGGCGACGAAGTGATAACGCTCATCATGGCTTTCATGGCAGCTTTCGCGGCTGGATTCATTGCGTTGGTGATACTTCTGAGTCCGTTCATGCTTGTGTTTATCGTCTTAATATCGATAATCACAGTGGTGTCAAAGGTGGCTAGGAGATGAGAGCCTTCATCTGCGTTCACGATGTCCATCGTGGTGGAAACTTAAACGTCCGCCAGCTTCTGAACCCCATCTTCTTTGAGCACGCCACGCGGCATCCAGACCACAAACGGCAGCGTGGCATGCGCCTAAAGGCACGGTCCTTGCGCCAGGCGCGAGAACTGAAGATGAGTCGGTCAACCTGGGTTCCGAAGCTACCTGAAACACATGCGTGGGAAGATTGGTTCGGGCACCTTGGCTTTCATTCGGCGGCCCAGAATCGTAATGCTGGGTGGCCAGTATGAGCGCCACTCTTTCACCTTCAGGAATCGCGGCACGTGACTTCAGCACCGGACCGGGACGGCAGCTTAAGAACTGGACCGACATTCGCGACTTCATCTTTGCCGGTCATGCTATCTTCACGCTGCGTAGTCTGAAGACTGGCATGCGCTATACGTATGAGGTCAAAGTAAAGAAGGCCGACGTAGAGCGCGAGTACCCACTGGCTGCGAATGACACCACATACTTCGTGAGTGTGCTTCGTGGGCCCGACAATACGGACCACTTTTCCTATATGGGCGTGCTACGTCGTCCAGGGCGCTTCTGGATCACGGAGCGTAGTCGGGTACTGCGATCGGCTGGTAGTATGAAGGCGCTACTGTGGTTCTTGGATGCTCTGGCGCACGAACGTCCTGTTTTAAATGGCCGGCTTGAAGTGTGGCATGAAGGCCGGTGCGGCCGTTGTGGCCGCAGACTGACAGTGCCGGAGTCAATTGATCGTGGCTTAGGCGCTGACTGCGCCGGGATGGGAGGTACGAAGTGAAGATCACCGTTGAACTCGACAAGGAAGTTCTGCCGTTCTTGGTCGCTACGGCCATGCGTACAGTGCATGAGCTACGACGTGCCACCGACCCCGGTGACCACACGCGCGGAGCGCAGGAGGACCGACGCCATGCTATGCTGTTGGAAGACGCCATCGAGGTGCTGAAGGTGGCCGACAGATGAGAATGTGGATGGTAGACCCAGCCATCATGTGCCGTCAGCATCTACTCGGCGAGCACGTAGAACTGCACATGATGGCCGCGCATTTGCGGCTGGGCCGCCGAGTGGACGGCTACGTCAATAATAACTGCGTGGAACCGCGGTCGATCGGCGCGCGCCACAAGGCGCTGGCAGCCGAACTGGCACGCCGAGGTTATCGCCACGCCAGTCCGCTGGAGCAGCCGCCCGTTGCGTCGTGGCAGCGCCCGAAGGCATGTGTCGATGCGGCTGCCTCCCTAGCCGACCTGACTGGGCGGTGCGCGGAGTGCGCTGCTCGACGAACTACACAGGAGGCGCAAATGGCAGGTTCGCTTCCCGTACTGCGTGAACACAAGGACACGCTACGTGTGCTGGTGTCGTGGAGGTGCAACTTTCGCTGCGCATACTGTTGCAATGACACACTGCCTGACGTGCGAGCCGGCATTAGGCCGGTAAACCTGGAAACGCTCGACTTCAGTCAGTACTCCGTGGTATGCGTGTCTGGTGGCGAACCGCTACTGTTCATGGATCGCGTCAAGGCGGTATGTAACAAAGCGCGTGGTAAGTTCATCGTGCTCTATACCAACGGTACAAAGATGACGCCAGGCGTGGCCGCGTGCCTGTCGGAGTGGGGCGTCAATGCCGTTAATGTGGGCCTGCATTATCCGAAGACTTTGATCTTCTGATAGCTCGCGTCCAGAACAGCGTTGGGCAGCTTCCGATGTCCATTCGGTTTCATGTTGAGGATGTACATGTAGCTCTGGCTGGCCGCCAGCGCGGTACGCAGTTTCGATTCTGGCATCGTGACGACTGTGACCGCGTGAACGAGGATCGCGTAGTTCTCGCAGATTAAGATTTCCCACAGGCGCGGGCTGTTCGCGCCATCAAACTTGAAACGCCCAATCAACCGAAGCAAGGAGAATAGTCCCAATGGCAATCAAAGTGAATGTGGTTCTCAGCCCTGCCCAAGCCGACGCGCTGCTCAAGGTTCTCACGGCTGCCCCGAAGCAAACCAAGACCATCGAGGCGCTAACCGCCAAGATCCAGGCCGCCGTCGCGGCTGTCCAGGAGTAATACCGACACTACAGCGATGAAATATGGGGCACCCAACTTTGCTGTTGGGTGCCTCTAATTTTTAGGAGATCCCATCATGAAGAAAACCACTAAGGTCGTCATCATCACTAAATATGCCAAGCGGCCGGTACCAGGCAGGCTGCTTACTAGCATCGTACTACCTACGCTAGAGGCGGTTATCGCGGCCTATGCTCCGCCACCTCCACGCCACAAAATTTAGGTGAAAATAGGCGTTCTAAAGTCTACTATTTACTGTACAATAGTTTTAGTCGCCAGAAAGGACGGCTATAAAATGATGAAAACCATTGAAAATAAGGTCACCTTTGCAGAGCGGTTTCCCTTGGTGATGATCCTGCTGGTCTCTCTTTTCCTGTGCGTCGGTGCCGTGGGGATCGAAGTAACTGCCCTGCACGCAGCCGGATACACCACGATTCTTGACCGGTAGTCACGGAGTCAGATTATGCGAATGTGGATGGTTGACCCACACACAATGTGTCGAAAACACTTGCTAGGGGAGCACGTGGAGATTCATATGCTGGCTGGATCGCTCCTACGTGGGCGAAGCATTGCTGGTTTCCTGCGTGACAAAATCCTTGAGCCGCGTGCTATGGTATGGCGTCATGAAGCCTTAGCGACTGAAATAATCCGACGAGGCTATAAGCATGCTAGTCCACTGCCCGCTTTACTGGTGCAACCTCCTGCTGGCAAAGTTGATACTGCAGTATCAGACACTGAGTTGCGCAGACGGTGTCCAGAGTGCCGACACTTAAAAATACTTGCTGCAAAGCTTGAAACTGCAGTACAATGATTTTAGCGGCCTAGAAAGGGCGCCGCCTGCCATGAAGACACCCGCCAAGACACCCGCCAAGACACCCGCCAAGACACCCGCCAAGACACCCGCCAAGACACCCGCCAAGACACCCGCCAAGACACCCGCCAAGACACCCGCCAAGACACCCGCCAAGACACCCGCCAAGACATTGGTCGCACCTAAACGGACTCAAGTAAAGCCGGTGCCGTTCAAACTTGGTAGCAAGGCCAAGAGTGGTCCGAGGCCAGATGCCGTGCCTCCAAAGCCACTACCAGCGCGAACTGAGGTCAAGGTTGCGCCAATCGATGAGGCACCAGTCAATACTGAAGACTCGCCTCGAATTGAGTGCCGTCTGCGTATTGGTGATCTGTCACTAGTTGTGGACGCTTCAAGCCTCGAGCACACACTCGGTGCTGGACGGTGGGGCCACGGACTCGGGCTTGTCGACACATGGCCAGATGCTGCGTGGGTAGGCCTACTTGCGCACCTCAAGCTACCCGCCGACCCGCTTGATCGTATGACAGCCGAACAACCTGTTAAGCGCTTTGTGCAACGGTTATGGTATGAGGCGATTCAGGGTGGTGTGCCTGAGGAACGCAAGGCTGTGTTCGACACGCGTGATGCTGAAAAGTCCAAGGAGTACAAAGAAGACTTTGAGCAAGTTAAAGGTACTTCAGAGGGCCGCAAGGAGCGTGCTAAGACGTCCTTCGGTCGCACAGGCGAAACGCATTATGCTCCAACTGATGCCCTCAAAGCCAAGGATCTGAAGGTTGGCGGGCAAGCTGGGATCCTGTTGGAAGCATTCAAGGCTGGCGGGTTCAAGCCAATGACTACACAAGAGGCAACTGACGCTATGGTGAAGGCCGGATTGAAGACTACTACAAAGCCGGAAAGAATAGCGGGCTTTTATGTGTGCCAATGGGCTAAGAAGGGTTGGTTGGTGCGTCAGTAGTAACCGTAGTTTAGGTTACTAGAGTTTCTGCATTTTGTCGTTGCAAACTCTTGTGACTACGCTATAATTCTTCTAGTGGCATTGAGGGCCACAGACCATGGATCAAACCAAAGAAGTTGCCAAGAAGTTTGCCGATATTTTACGTACATGGTTGACTGAAGAGGAGATGCGCATAGTCATCCTCCGTAATGCTGTCAAGTACAAGAATGCCGGCATTTGCGCCTCGCATGACTTTTGTGATGCCAATATGGCGATGGGCGAAGCCTTTGAGACTTTTGGACTGGCCACGACCGCCGATATTGAAGATTGTGATTCTACTGAGTACTCCATTGCGCAGGATTTGTGGAATAATGCATGGACCGTGGCGAAGGCTGTCGACTTTGATTCTTCACGAATCTGCTGAAATAATTTCGTTGCAAACTCCTGTGACTGTACTATAATTCTTCTAGCGGCTCAGAAAGGACCGCAGACCGTTATGACTGAAGAACAGTTGAAAGCGAAGCGAGTGAAGGATGCGGCCCGTAAGCGTGAACTCCGTGCTGCGGCCAAGAAGTCCACTGAAGCCGAAGCTCCGAAGGCCGAAGCCCTGAAGGCCGAAGCCCCGAAGCTTTCTGAAGCTGAGAAGGCGTCAAAACTCGTGAGCCTTGCTGCTATTACGGCCAAGAAGCAACCCACACCATTCGATCGGCCGATCCACCAAGCACTTATCACAGCTGGGTTTTTCCACGTCAAGACACAGATCATTAACGACCTAGTAGCACATGGCTACACACATGCTGATGGCCGTGCAGCACTGTTTACGCACTCCAAAGATGGGTCTGACGAAGCCTGGGCTGTCAAAACGGCACTTGGTGAGTTTGGTGGCACTGATAGGCCCACTGAAGAGTCTTTGAAACCGGTAACAGCAGTGCAGCTTAAAGCTGCTAAGGTTGCCGCCAATAAAAAGGCGGCATCAATTGAGCGTGGGAAGATGCTGCTAGAAACTGATCGACGACGCGCTGAGAAGCACGCTGAAGTTTTGGCTGCAGCCAAGGTTGTGCCTCCTGCTATTGCCGGTGTACCAGCTAATGTAGTCCGTGCTATAGAGATGCTGAGTGGCTTGACGGCTAAGCAGTTTGACCTTGATATGCTGCGTGGAGACAGGCACTATGGACACCGCCTCGCCCTGCTGAAACGGCTGTTCGATCGTGAAAAGGTGCTCGTTGCCGAGACTGGTATCAATAATTTGATTGAGGCATTTTTTTCTGCTGTAGGTGCAGGTGAAGGGAGCAAGGCTGCTAAAGCCGCTTGCTTTGCTGCACGCTGCAGTGAGATTGCCGCTGCTTCGCGGACTGTGCGCCTTGCAGCGGCCAAGGCTGAGAAGTTGACCATTAAGCAAGGTCTTCGTAGAACGTATCTGGACCGCGTCGTGCCGGGTACTATTACTCCATTTGTCAAGCCGTTGTCCAAAGTACGTCAACATGAGCATGACAAAGAAGAACTCATGCAGCTGCGTATGGAACTCACGGTGAGCCCTGAGCAGCCTGCTGTACCGCGTCCAGACGCTGACTTTGACTTGGTTCCATCTGATGTATGCCTACTCAGAAACCCTGGAAATGGTATTGTTATGCTGCAATTGGAAAAAGCCAACTCACAAGGCGCAATTGTAGTGTATAATAATGGAGTGAAGGTTGCGGCTGGCGTGGTTGCACCTGAAACTCTGAAAAGCTTGCGGCCGGTAGCCAGTGAGATAAGCCTGGTGGAAGTTGCGAAACAGTTGCTGAACCCCATTGCCCCTTCGGTTCCGGTAACGCCCGTGGCGGCCCGCCACTTAACCGCAGTCATCGAGCACTGCAAGGAGACCAACATGTCTGCAACAGCAACAGTTACGCCCGTAGCATCGTCTAAGAAGTTCGTAGCTCCCAAGGCCACCAAGAAGGCTGTAGTCGTGAAGGCCACCAAGTCCGTGGCCAAGAAAGCCGTCAAGACTGAGAAGGCGACCGCCAAGAAAGCCGTCAAGACTGAAGCCACAGAACGCAAGTCCAGTTTCTTCCGCCTGCGCAATGACTCCAAGACTGTGTGGTCGGCGTTCAAAACCCAGAAGGCGGAAGTGGTAGCCGCACTTGTGAAGCTTGGCGCCGTCGGTGCTAAGGCCGCTGGTGCCACACGTGCACAGTTGCTCGCTGCATTGCCCGATGTTCCTGAAAAGAACGTGAGTTACTATCTTTCTGTATGGCAAAAAACTGAGCCGGCCATCATCGAGAAGATCGCAGCTGAGTAAGTCACACACCACCGCTTCATAGCGCCCACCAAGGCTTGGTGGGCGCTTCCATTTGTGTTGAATAGCTAACAACCAGGATGAATACCTTCGGACTCCGTAGAGGAGACCGTGGGGCTTTCTTTGACGTTTTAGGAGGACTGTGTATGGAGTTTCGAGAGCCACGAATTTTCCATGTTGGGCAAACCAGTGCAGATGAGACTGGTATTGCAGAGTACTTGAAGTACATCGCGGCACCAGATTGGAAGACCGATGCAGCCACTGGGGCTGAAAAAGTTGTCGAGGTAATGGGGCGTACTTGCTATATGAGTTTTGATAAGAAGCTCAATCCTAACCTTACACGTGTACGGGAAGGCAGTGAGACCTACCTTAAGAATATACTTGCGTCGAAGCATGGTAGTGTAGTTGAGCATGCTACTGACTCTTACATGATTTTCTGTTCGCGAGCCGTGACGCACCAGATAGTCAGAACACGTGTCGGAACCAGTTTTTCCCAACAAAGTCTTCACTACCTCAGGCTTGAGTCTTTGCGTAGTTCTCTTCCGCGTGCTTTTGAAGAGCACCCACGTGCTGGGGAAATTCGCGCGCTTTACAAATCGACGTTCGAACGCTTAGAGGCGACTCAACTAGAGCTAGCCAAAATTCTCGATATAAACACTCAGCCATTCCATACAAAGAAGGCTCTGACTACGGGCATGAGACGCCTTGCTCCTATTGGGCTCGAGACTATTCTTGGCATGACAGCTAACCATCGGAGTTTTCGCTGGATGATCGAGCAGCGCACATCTAGGTTTAACGACTCTGAGATACGGCAGGTTTTTGGCTTGATCTTTACCGAGCAGGCAAAACGTTACCCTGCACTTTATTCTGATGCTGAAGTGGCGTTGGTCGAGGGTTATGATGAGATAACTTTTGCAAACTCAAAGGTGTAGTCCATATGGAGCATATACCTTCTACAGATGAT
>Ga0302280_1001220_pt1 | contig 21566 bp, 18 predicted proteins | sample III_Fen_E1_1_FD_198771 | JGI IMG/M metagenome (GOLD analysis project Ga0302280, IMG submission 198771) | Peat permafrost microbial communities from Stordalen Mire near Abisko, Sweden - III_Fen_E1_1 | ecosystem: Environmental > Terrestrial > Soil > Wetlands > Permafrost | place: Sweden: Abisko... | reverse complement strand
GAACTATGGTTTAAGGATACCTTATGAATAGATTTCTATAGGGCGTCCTTTTATTTGACATTTTGAAGGGATAGAGTCTTCTTGCGAAAGTTTAAAGAAGTTTTCTTCTTCATTTCCAAGTTATTGTCAGCATTCTTTACTCTTTCTGAAAAAATGGGATCAGCAATGGAAAAAAATGAAGTTAAAGGCATTGTATTTTCTTCTTTGTTGAAGCGACTCTTTCTTTGTCGTATAAATACACCAGAACTGAGTATATCCAAAACCTTAGCCCGAACTTTAAATAGTCTACAAGCGTAACTAATATTCAAATTGAACAGTTTGTCCACTAACGGATGGCTTCTAGCGACGCTGCGCTTGCCTCTCGAATCGTAGTGGAAAAGAAAGTAGGGATCGTACCCCTTCTGAAAGAGAATATACTGGCTGATTGCGCTCTGCTTTAAAAACGCATTTTCCTCCTATAAATTTACAATGACTTGTTTGTAATGACTACTCACACCTTGGTCCTTTGTTGTATAGCGCTAATGTAGTTGAATAAGCAGCTAAGACACCGCCAAATTACTGTTTCTCAGAAAATTCAGCTCATCGCAGATAAAAGACAACTATCGGCTCTCAATCCTTTCTCCAAGAACTTGTCTCTCGAGCAGAGCCTTTAGAATAGAAAGGGATTTACTCCGCCGAGTCATACTTTATAGTAGTTTGTGATGGTAGGTTTAGCCCTAGTGAGTTGCTTTGATTTCTGCCATAATCTATTGTTCCGCTTCTCGTGGAGATAGTGTATCAAAATAGGTCAGTACAATATCCTGATATTCTTCGCTCACATTGTTCTATGACCAAACCATAAGTAAATTTTTTTGCAAGGCGATAAACCTATTTTAATGTGGAAGACAGCCCCTGATGGAGGTTCTTTGAGAGTCGTTCATTGGGGATATAAAGTTGCACTGTACAAATAAAAATAAGACTAAATAATTCTTTCCGTTTATTTACAAGATGAAAAATCCTATTACAGTTCGGGCAAATGAACAGTTAATCTATAAAATATCAATAAAGCAAACAGAAGACAAAGTGTTTTGTGGACAGTTAAATTTAGGTGATCAACAGTCACTATAATAGATGATCAATGCAATAAATATTACGTCATTAATACGTGATAATAGATGACTATATTGGTTGGAGCTTCGAGGATCAAAAAGCTATTTGTGTGGGTTTGCCAAGAGTAAGGCAATAATATTGAGAGAGCGTCATAACCGCAGCTTTTGGTTGAGTAGATATTGAACCTAAGTTAATTCATTCGTTGAATTATCCTTGAAATGCCAGTTTCAATATCCAATCACATATTATTGATTTTCACTTGAAGTTACCATAATTTATGTTTGTTTTGGCTCATAATTTAGTAAATTAACAATCGTTGGCATTTGAATGTCAAAAACACCTATGCTTTTTATCTTTTATTATTTTCAAGATTATTCACATATTGCTTTATATAAATTTAACTGAGAATTTATGTTTTTCATAATTCCTATTAATCGCCAAGAGAAAGATTAATCATCTCTCCATCTCACTAGCCCACTAAAATGAATTATGAACCATTCCAAATTATTGATTCAAAAGTTTGTTTATTTATAATCAGAATGATGTCCCATCACCAATGCCTTCACAATGTAATCCTCCCAAAAAACCCTTATATTTTTTTAGTCCCGTTTACTGATAGTAATCATGCTTCTTTTCCTTTTAAGCACTATATAAAGACACACTCATTTCAAAAAATAATAAAATATCCAATTAGAACAAATGGACGGTGAATATCCTTTTACTCCAAATAACAGATTCGGAACTGCCAAGTGGGTTCGCGAGGACGAAAAGCCCTATGCTTCCCAACTCCAGAAAACACGCTAACTCAACAGATCCACTGAGGGAAACAACAATTCTCCCCCTGAGAGAACCATCGCAGTTTCAAGGTTGGAAAGCGCTCGTAGAACCATCGACGAGGTTATTGTTCAACTCGGGGATAAGAGGGAAATGAACGATGAAGCCCTTAAAGAAATACGCAGTGTCAACTCAGAAATCATCGAAGATTTCAGACATAGCGCCTACAATGATCCAAGAGAAAACTTCAAAGCGGCAACTTCCACCTACTACGTGCCAGAAAGTAGGCCTGCTCATGCCATTAGCGAGTTCCAAATGGGAGCCATGCGTCAAGGACAGGAGGAGTCAGCAATGCTGAGAAACAGGCTCAACTAAGAGATCCAAAGAAACAACGAGGTGATGCTACGTCTCTCTCGCCTTGAGGAAGAGAACAGACTATTGAGAAGAGAGCAACAGATGAGCTTCGGTCCAACAACGGGCAACGAAGCACTGAGGGTTTAAAACTAACGTCTAAGGCGCCAGCTATCCGAGGCGATGAACTTGCCTAATAGTCTTGCAGCCGAACTCGAATAGCTTAAAAAAGAAAATCAAGGATTGCGTGGAGATACAATACGTCTGCTAAAGAAATTTGGGCAGTATTGATTCAACTCATTTTATGGAATTGAATAGTCGTATCATGACATAAGGGTAAGGTCAATTTATTTTTGCAACTGGCATAACAATTATATAAATCAATTGATCAAGATGCAGTCTTAAGAAGAGGAAGTTTTGGCGACTTCCAGCAAAGTCAAGGAGATGCGCAGGATTGGCGAGAGGACAGAGGCACCCACAGATAAAACTGAGCTGATACAATACCTTTCCAGTAGGATAAGCCAAGCCGAGGTAGTCAATCCTTTACATAGGACGCTCTAAATGATACTGAATAACTACTGTAAACGTAAGCGAAGTAGCGTTAAAAAATATCAGAGCAGATTGAACAGAGAAACAATCAGTTATAAAAATTGTATTAGGTGGATCAGCGTGGGTTGCCTTAGAAAATACGGTAAAAACTGACGGAAATACTCACAAGCACAGTCAACCAGAAAGTGGAGGCGTAGGAAAAGCTGTTCTAGGAAAAAAGTAAGAACTACTAGTTTAAACAAATGTAGTGCGTCTTTTATGCAGGTATGACGAGCTGAAATGGGAATAAAAAAATATTGCCTACCGCCTCAATGAGCAAAAAACCAAAGAAGATGGATTGAATGGTGATATTGTTGAACTTGAGGCCAAAAACTCAAAGCACGAGGCTGACCTCAAGGCAGACCAAGAAAAGTTCACATCCTTAAAGGAGAAGAAGGAGTCGCTGGAGAACAAATACCTGCAAATGAAAGTGGCCTTGGAAAGAATGAGCGACCTGAAGGCAGTGCTGAACAGATTCTTTGGAAACTAGGACTTGTTTGACGAAAGGATGGACTTGAAGGAGCAGCGGGTCCAAAAGGTGGAAGTGATTGCCCGATAGAGCCAGCCCAGACTGCCAAGCCGAGAGACGAAGGCTCAGCCTAAGCTGAAACCCTTGAACTACGCCAACAGCAAAAACGAAGATTAAGATTTTTGGAGGGGCGACTTTTCTAAGGTTCGAAACTGAGCTTTTTTGTGTACTGAATGATCATGATGACTCATTAGTAATTTTGAATAAGTTTTTTAAAAAAACAATTGATGCCTATAATCCGCGAATTACATATCTATCTATCTAATTGCCAAATTTGGTAGAAAATTGATTTTTAGTGTCTTCATCAATACGGTCACCGGATTTGTTGATATTGGTGACTATCGTTTAAACCGACTCATGTCCAAGCAAACCCATATTTCAGAACAGTCTTAATAATAAATTGAGGATGACAATCAATTATAGATCTTCTTGATGAGCTGAACTACTTCTTTTCTTTGGAGTTTTCCGTCATGTGAAGTGTCATATTCCGCCATAAATTAGGTCACTTCAGCCTGAAGCTCTTTTTAACTGCATTTCCTCTGACTGATCATATCTTTCACCATGTTATAGACCTCATTTCTCTCCAGAGTTCCATTTTTGTCCGTATCGTACTTAGCAAAAATATTATCAACCATGTCCTGGAGCTCTTATTGAGAAAGGCCAGACATATCTTAACTAATATAATAAATTTAATAAAATATCTTGTTATCCAGTTATTAATACAATTAGGAGTAATTCATTAGTAAGTTTGAATAGGAAATTAACTATTTATTATGAATAAGTTTTTTTTAAAAAAATGATGCTTATAATCCCCGAGTTGAAGAGAAACTATATCTATCTATCTAATCAGTAAGTTGGTAGAGAATTGATTTTTAGTGTCTTCATCAATACTGCTACCGTATTTGTTGATATTACTTAGGTTAAGCCAACTTATGTTCAGTCAAACCCGTATTTTAGAATAGCCTTAATAATAAACTGATAATGATAATCAATGTAACTTCTTGAAGATTTTTTAATTGGATTTCAGGTGACCGAGCATATCACTCATCATGCTATAGACCTCACTTCTATCTAAATTGTCATTTTTGTCGGTGCAGTACTTAGCTAACGGAGCATCAACAGTTTTTTGTCGTTGGTTTTCAGAGTACTTAGATATCTCTTAATTAATTTAATTAATATAGCACAGCACCTTTTTATTCAGCTATCAATTCAAGTACTGAATTCATCATGATAATTCATTAGTAAGTTGATAGGCAATTAATTTTAGTGTCTTCATCAATATGATTGCAAGATATGTTGTTGTTAATGATTATTGAGTTTAAAACCACATGTTTAGGCAAACCCATATTTCATAACAGTCTTAATGATAAATTGATGATGATAATCAAAAATAGAACTTCCTGAAGATAGCCACGACTTCTTCTCTTTGGATTTTGCCGTCATGTGAAGTGTCAGTAGTCCCCATGAATGTGTTCACTTCAGCCTCACTAACTGTTCTATTGGATTTTACATAACCAAGCATATCATTCAGCATGTTATAGACCTCACTTCTCTCCAGAGTTCCATTTTTGTTCGTGCCGTACTGAGCGAACGTAGCATCAACAGCTTCCTGGAGTTGTTTTTCAGAAAAGTCAGACATATCTTAACTAATAGAATAAATATAATATAATATTTGGTGATTCAGTTATCAATACAATTAGGGAGTTAATAAAAATCTATTAATTCTAGGATGAGGGAAGTTTAAATTGGTATTAGGGTTTTAGAAAACGCCATCAATTGGGAATGTTTTAAATTTATTGTTGACTATACCATTCTATTTAATGGTATTAAAAAAAATTTCAAGATCGGGTACCCACCTGTTGCAGTCATTCTCCTCGTTAAAAAAAAAAGGAATATTTGAAGCGTTATGAATAAGATAGAATAGGATAGTATAAATAAGATAAAATAAAATAAAATAAAATAAAAAGATATTGGCTACTCACGCAACTAGCAAAAACCAAGGAAGATGGATTGAGTAGCGATATTGTTGAACTTGAAGGCAAAAACTTAAAGCACGAGGCTGACCTCAAGGCAGACCAAGAGAAGTTCACATCTTTGAAGGAGAAGATGGAAACTAGGACCTGTTTGACGAAAGGATGGACTTGAAGGAGCAGCGGGTCCAAAAGGTGGAAGTGATTGCCCGATAGAGCCAGCCCAGACTGCCAAGCCGAGAGACGAAGGCTCAGCCTAACTACGCCAACAGCAAAAACGAAGATTAAGATTTTTGGAGGGGCGACTTTTCTAAGGTTCGAAACTGAGCTTTTTTGTGTACTGAATGATCATGATGACTCATTAATAAGTTGATAGAAAATTAATTTTTAGTATCTTCATCAATATGGTTATAAGATATGTTGCTATTACTGATTATTGAGTTTAAACCGACATGTTTAGGCAAACCCTATTTCAAAAGAGTCATATTGATAAGTTAATGAATGACAATCAAAGGGACTTCCTAAAGATATTGACTAGCTCTTCTCTTTGGATTTTGCCGTCACGTGAAGTGTCCGCAGTCGCCATGAATTTTTTCACTTCAGCCTCAGTAACTTGTTTATTGGATTTCAGGTGACCAAGCGTATCTTTGATGAGATTTTATATCTCACTGATCTCCAGAGTCCCATTTTTGTCGGTATCATACTTAGCGAACGTAGCATCAACTGCTTCCTGTAGTTGTTTTTCAGAGTAGTCAGACATATTTTAATTAATATAAATTAACACATTTTAATTCAGTTATCAATTCAATTAGGAAGTAAATAAATAATTTATTGCTCCTGGGAGAAGAAAAGTTTAGGCTGGTTATGATAGGGCTTCATAGAATGCCGTCAATTGGGTATTTTTGAATTTATTGATGACTATTGCATTTTATTAAAAGCATTTTAAAAAATTGCAAGATCGAATGCCCTTCTGCTGCAGTTATTCTCCTCATGAAAAGAAAAGAAATATTTTAAGCGATGTCAATATGCAATGCAATTATAGATGATTTTCTCATATAGCTTTCAAATTTCCAAAGGAAGTTAAAATTCCATTATCGTCGGTTTTATTAGGACATCTTCTTTTTTAAATAATTCCTCATGAATTACGAGTCAAATAGTTCTTCTCTTCACTTATATCAACATTTTTGATTTTAATTATTTTTCAATATATACTATATGTTGCTGCGCGAGATGAGTATTGAGTATCATGAATAAATATCTAAGGCTACATCAAGTCATCTTTCGCTTTATTATATCATTTATGGGCTTTCGGTACTTTCGCGCTATCATTTCATCTATCATTTTTTGATTAATCCTGTTTTTTGATTGAATCACTATTTTGTCCATCGCGATGATTTTATTCTAATCTTTTTTTAGTTTCACCATCCAACTGATATCCTCACATATGACTGAACTGGCTTTCCTAAATATACCATGATGATACCATTCAAAATATATCTACGACAAACAGTTCGAATTAATAAAATATAGTTTATCCATTTACAATATTGGGTTGTCAGCTATTTTAGAAAATAGTTACTGATTGAAAAATACTTGAGATTATCCAGACTCATCCGAAATAGGCAATTTATGTTAGTTATCTGATTTTATCCTGAATATACCTATGAATACTGAGGGCTAAGTCGTTTAGGAGAGGACACCGCATCCTCGATAGCAATTCAATGCTTTTGATATTGTTTTCACCTGCATGAAGGAAAATGTACACAAGTTCAATATTGTCAAATTGGGAAAATAAACATGATTGATTTACTTTATGATGTCGAAATACCTATTGTTTGCTACATTAAGAATCGCATACGCATCCGAAGATCACGGATCTAAGTCTCGTGCATGTCCGAAAAGATAGAACCCCAATTGTGTTATTCGTATTCTCCGTTGGCAATCCACCATGTGACTCCTATTCTTATGATTTATTTAGATTTCTGTGTGCAGCCTATTAGAGGACTTTTATTACCGCGTTTTATCATTTTGGCATTGCCATAGCTTATTATTTAATTTTCCTTTACCGTCCGTAGGTAACGAGCTTCGGGAGTTAAAGGAACATAAGCAGGTGGCTTTTTGCGCTCTTGTTTAATTTTAATATTTATTTTTTATTTTACTTATTATTCAGATTATTCACTACTCTACTTCTTACCTCTTTTGTTTTTACTTATTACTTATCTCGAAACTTCTTTAGATTTGCTGTGTCCTTTGCTGTTTCCCTTTGGCTTACTTCGACATTGACTTTTACTGCCTTTCTTATTCTTTAAAGTCCTGTTTTTTTTGTAGTTAAACCGATTTACCTTCTTTTGGGGTTGTTTGGGTGGTTATGATGAGGATGATTCTTCGGATTACGAAATATTTTTTTTATTTTTAAGTCTTGATTTTTTATTTTTTCCCTCTTGGTTTCGAAACAAACTTATTTAATTGGCAGTCATCTCTTTAATCTAAAAACTCTATTAATCCGCATCGATGGTGTTACTCTCCATTTTTCCTTCCTTAACGATTGCTGATTACATGTGAGCCCCCTGCCCATTTTTATAAACAAGATTAATAAATAGATCATAAAATCTCACTTTACATTTCACTCTTCTAGACCCCCTCATTTAATGCTGACTCTTCGCTTCATCTTAAAATTTATATGATAAATAGCAAAAATCATTAAAATTTAAGGATTTAACATCATTTTGTATTAAAAAATACCCTTCAAATTACAAGTATTTTGTGAATGTAGTCATTGGGAAATCTGGCCTCTATCCCCGGAACCTCTTGTAGATAGTTTAAAATTTCAGGATCTTTCATTTTTTATCCCATTTCGCACAAAAATTAATGTACTAAGTCAATCTTGCGTTTGTTTTCCTCATCAAGACCAATTATGGTTCGTGAATCCATCAATTTTTGTTGTTTTCGCATTTCTTTGGGAATGTATTCGTAGGTTTAAAAGTTTTAAAAGTTCAACTTGCGTATTTTCAATATCCTACGATATAATGTAACTTTATTTATCTTATTATCTGACTTCGAATCCTTTATCTTTAGAAGGTCCTCTAAAACTTGTTATTTTTCATAATTCTACAAGGATGTGCGGATTATCTTCCGATTGAGTCTTTCACAATAGGTAGAATAGGCTGAGTATGTCATCACTCTCATCAAAGCGATATCCCACAGCAGCCAATAGTACATTCTATTGGATTCCCCTTCTTCTATTCCCATTTTTTAGTGATAATACTTGGTGGTAATCTCTTTGTCGATGTCAATATTCCCAATTTTAGAGTTGATGTAGATCAAATATCCAAGACCTGCAGTTGCTGTGGCTGTCCCCATATAGAAGGCGTATTTAACTCCTGACATCATAAGTTTGGCCATTCGCTTCATTTTTATATTGACGTGAATTAAAATTGATTAAAAGAGTATATCCATTGATTAGCCATCGTAAATCGGGATATTGTATTACTAAAATAAATATGAGTTGTTATTCACGATATTATGATAGAAATGAAATATAGAAAAGGATAAACTTAATGAAATTAAAAAGAATCATATTTTGGTGGCAGAAGTCATGAAATATTGAAGCGTGTTCTTCTTGCTGTTTATTCGAGGACTACTAAGACTTACACCAGTTCCTCCCATATAGTTAGCACTTTAAACACTTAAGTTGTTTTGATTGCATCCATTTCCACTGACATGGTTTACAGAAACATTGGCGCTGTGACACTGGGGCTGGGGTTGACAGTAAGAAGGAGGCACAAAGTTTGGCACCATATATTTTCTATTTGAAGGCACACTCGAATAAATGTTCATAAATGAAGTTTAAACGTGCTCAACTTGTTGATAGTAAGGCCTGTAGCTTTGCTTAAAATTGACCGCTGTAACTGTGACTAAAGGCATGGTTGCGTTTGTTCTTTTTGATGTGGGTTGTGAGGGTATTCCCGCGATTTGCAATTTGTTATTTCCCCCTCCATTACTCCTGACGGACATGTTGATGGAGTTAAGATTGGCAGCTGTTCCATTAATCGATTTTAAAGTTGTAGGTTTGCTGATTTACTATTTGGATGGGCTATCATTTAACTGATTTGTTTTTATCGTTAGTGCTTCCAACGTATTTTTGGCTTTTATTTATTATAGGCCTTGAGTTAATATTTTTTAAGTTGTCTTAAGTTCCATGATCTTTGCTTTCATTTCCTCAATGTCTCTTTGCTCATTTCTATTTTCGTTTCCCTTCAATCTTTTGATTTCTATTTTCAACTTCAGATTGGCGCTAATCCATTATTTCTCTTCATCAATGAGTTTTCTGATTTTGTCTTTGAGAGTTTACAGCACCTGCTTGTCCTTACTCTCTCTATCCTTTCGCTTATTGACTTCCATTAGGATGTTCATGTTCTTTTCACTCTGATCCTTCTTCTCGAATTCCTCGAAGCTGTCATTAAGAGCCAATTTGTTTTATTCCTGCCCTTCCTCTCCGCACAGCAAAGTTTCAAACTCATCAAAATAAGGTACTTCCTTCTCATTTTCCCCCCTTACACTAACCGGATACTCAAGTTATGAAGAAACCATGTTTGAATCCTTTGGACTTGGCATTACTCTTTGCGATATTTTAAGGTGCTTCGTCTGGCTAAAAACGACCTTGTTCTTTTTATAATCAATCGGCTTTGAATCTTAAGCAGCGTTAGTTGAAATACCTGATATCTGATGGAGAATCGACTTGGGTACTTCGGGGCGTTGGAGAACTCTGCATTTTTCGGAACTTAACTGTCCCTCATTTTTATTTTACTCCTTAACCCTGCAATCAAAAGAGTACCTTTCCTTAAAAATAAGTGGTTCCTCTATGTGATACTTGCAGTATTTAATCCGATTGATGCGAGAAAGTATCAGCTGAAAAGTTTAACTGTTCGGTATATGCATTTCCATCTCCTCTAAGCAAGGATCGGTGCCTTATTCTTGTTCTTGGGTGCTGATGGACTGAGGAGGCATCTTAATAACTACAATACTCTGCTGCACATTGATTTGGCTTTTGAGGAGATGGTTATGGGTGAGTTCGGTGTAGCAGTTATTTTTTGTAGCGTCTCTGGTAACATAGAACATTTTATTTTTAAAGACTAAATAGAATCGTTAGAATTTCTATCCTATTTTGATATCGATTTACTCACTGAAATCTTTCAATATCTTAATTTGCCTCTTTTCTCTGAACTCGTAGCACTATAACATATAGGGTTTGCTTCCTTCCTCCCCATTACCGACAGACTGATGTACTATAATGCAGTTGATATCCAGATGAGAAGGGTAATATGTGTTCGTATTTTAGCCCACCAATTAAATGAGAAGGTTATTGACATTGATAAACGGAGAGCTGCTTTAATGTTCCTCGATAAATCTGAGTTTTAACATATACTAAAAACTGAGTAGGATGATACTATCCAGTTTCTCTCGACCCAGCTGAAGTAATCTTTCATCGAGATAGATCCTCCACCATCTCGAGCCCCTTTTCTCACTGTCTTCCTCGCCGATGGGATCTTTAAATGAGAGAATTTAATGCGAACGCATTTAAAATTGTATCTGTCCGATGGTCTTGGCGAACAGATGAAGTTGGTCGCCAATGAGTTTGAACTTCGCAGTCTCTCTAAAGTGTTATTAGCTATGATTAGGGTGTTTTGGACTCTTCATAATTATATGTTAGAGTCAAATAATAAATTTCGATTATACTAAGGAATAAAATATTAATTCACCCAAACAATGCAACCAACCGACGTATATTTTGTGTTCCCTATTTTGGTCAATTTATCCAGCAATTTTCAAGGTTATAGATTTATCTGATGCATATTAGGCTAATAAGCCGAATCAATAATGGTTGATGAAGATTCAACTTGGCTTTAAATCATGCAAAAATTAGTGCAGGCCAGGCTACCATTGTAGATACACCACCTAAGGGGATTATCTTTGCAAAAGTAGCCGATCGGCCATTGATTGCATAGACAAAAAGTGGAGCTGTAAACAAAAGTTGTCCTCCTATGAACCCTGCGACTGCCACTTTAAAGGGGATACTACCTGAGGAAATAAGAGAACAAGCTATTAGACCCGCACCTTTATCAGTAGACACATACTATTGGAGAGGTTATATAACATAGTCTTGTTAAAAAGATTCTCACTGTCTTCATCCAACTGCCCTTTATGGCCGTACTTGGCTCCCAAACAAACTCCCAAAGTCATACTGGCGCAGGCCAATTGAAAAAGCCACTTATTCTTGATGCTCATCACGATATTAATCAAGATTTATATCCAATAAAGGCTATTCAAATTAGACTGATTGATAATGATTGGATATGGAAATCATCAGATGCATGTATTTGTTGGACGATCGATTGCTTTTCCTGAAGGACAAACAACGCACGCATTAATCGAGTTCAGAAGAGGAGTAGAATCTGGGCAGAACAGACATGCTTGCCATGATTCATCAAAATACTGTCCCAATTAGCAAGATGCACAGGCTGATGTCACTGGATTAAAGAATTTACCTATGGGGCAGGATGAAACATCAGAACAAGTTTCAATCAGAGGAATGGTTGTACTAGGATTGACTGTTGGGGTAGTTACATTTGAAGTTGGGGTGGTGACATTGGAACTGGTTTTATTGTTCGTAATATTTGGTGTAGCACTTGAGGCATTCGATAAAGGTAAAGTATTGTTAATCGGAGCAGTGACTTTAGTGGCGTTTGTTGTAGTTGTATTGGCATTCGGGATGGTGACGTTTGGTGTAGTTATATTAGAAACTGAAGGAATTGTAGCGTTAGTTGAGGTATTTTGATTATTTATAGGAGCTGTTATGTTTGGACTTGTTATGTTAGGGTTAGAAGTATTATTAACAACTGGAGGAGTAACTACACCAACTTTAGGAGGAGGAGTCACATTTGGAGCACTGGCATTCGGCGTTGAGGCATTTGAAACAGTTTGATTGTTGTTGGGTATTGTGATATTAGGAGTTGTTACGTTTTATGTGACATTAGAAGTATTACTACTTGGGGGAGTAATGGCTCCTACTTTTGGAGTTGAGCCATTGGAAATGCTAGTATTTGGAACACTGGCATTAGAGTTGGTTATATTATTTAGAGGTGTTGTGCTGTTAGGAAGAGTACTGTTTGGTGTTGTTGCATTTGGAGTTGTTGTGTTTGGTGTTGTTACATTTGGAGTTGTTGTGTTTGGAGTGATGGTCTTAGAAATATTTGCATTTGGTGTTGTGGAGTTGGTTTGATTACTTGTGACATTGGGACTGTTTGTTGTATTCGAAGGTGCTTTATTGATGTTAGTACTGTTCTAGCAGGAAACAGTTGTAGCATTCCAGACTTGATCTTGATTGCAAAGGATGCAGGTACTGTTTTGAACTACAAAGATACCAGCACACTGTTGACAGCTGCTGTTTCCAGCAATAACATAAGGAGTTTCAATGGGGCATCGAGTCACATTGCTTGTACTTATAGTATTGTAGCGAACGGTATAATAGTCTTCTAGAGTTGTATTACCAAGAATCCAGTTTTTACCATCCAGATTAGTAATATTTGTATATGAACTTACGTCTGCAATCAGGATAATCGAATTATTGGGTTTGGGAACGCAAGTTTCAGAAGTTGAGTCCCACTGCTGACCGTTCTAACAGTTAACACAAGTATGGTTTTGAAGGACAAAAATGGGAGTCGCCTCAGGGCATTGTTTGCAATCTCCACTACCATCATTAATTACATAAGGAGTTTCGAGTGAGCATTGAGTAACATTAGCTTGGCTTATGATGTTGTATCTAGCTTAGTAGTAATCATTTAAGCTCATATTTCCCAGGATCCAGTTGTTTCCGTTAAGATTTGTTATGTTTATGTTGTTTGAAACATCTGTCAACAACTAAGGAGAGGAAACGGACGATTAAGGAGTTGAGGAAAATGTTGCTTTGTTAACGCAGATGTCAGATTAGAGGTCGAAAGTGGAAGCGGAGGAGGGACACTGCTGGCAAGTGGTAGTCCCCTTCAGCACGTATGGCCTTTAGACGGGGCATTGAATGACACTATTCGCTTTAATGATGTTGAACCTATTGGATTCATACTGTTCCATAGTGAGATTTCCCAAAACCCAGTTGTCTGCATTCAAATTACTGATATTAATCGATTTAGTGAGGTCAGCCAAGGGTTGCTGATCATTCTCATGATTGTCCCCCGACTTGCCTTGATGCAAATCAACGCTGATGGTCAAACTCACCGATAGAAGGAGGCAGACAACTGCGAAAATAGTGAGATACTTCATCTGTATTCAACTTAAAATATCAAGAATAATTTTTATTCAGACCCAGCAATAAATTAGAACAAGCGTAATTTAAGGCAGCGCTTAAGTGGTGATGTCTAATCGTCGAGAATGAATATACTGTGTGATATTTATTGAGTATTAATGATATGGTGATGATGACAATCAGAGGGTCTTCTTGAAGATCTCCATCAGCTCAGCTCTTTGGATCTTGCCGTCACCTGAAGTGTCGACAGTCGCCATAAACTGGCTCACTTCGGCCTTGGTAACTTGTCTGCTAGCTTTCATGTGGCCGAGCGCATCGTTGATGAGGTTATAGACCTCAGAGCTCTCCAGAGTTCCACTTTTGTCGGTATCGTACTTACTGAACACAGCATCGACAGCTTCTTGTAGTTGTTTGTCAGAGTAGCCGGACATATCTTAATTAATATAATCAACAACTTCTTATTCAGTTATCAATTTTATTTAAGGGTCGGTTATCTATTTCTGCTTGAAAAAAAGATCGAACTAATTTTTGACAGGGGCTTGATGAAATGCTGTCCAATGAGTATGTTTCTGTATTTATTGAAGATCGTTGCACTATCTTGATAATCTTTAAAGCCTATAAATGATCAAATGTCCTTTATGGTGGTGTCCTTCTCCTCGTTGAAAGAAAAGAAATATTTTGATCCTTGATTATTTGCTTCCTTTGGTCTTCTATTTTGAATGTTTTAGTCCTATTTAGCATATGGTTTATCTATATTCTGCTTAAATTGCTGAAAAAAAGGAAATGAATGCGTCTCATTCTCAAAGACAGAAGGTTGCGCAAAAAAAGGAGAACTCATTATATTTAGAAACATCTTGTCGAATTCTTCAAAACCTGATTTATGATTGTATCTCTAAGGCAGCTTATTCAACTATTCTTCATCATTGAAAGAGTTTGGAAAGAGACTGAAGATCGAATGAGACGTATTGGCAGGCACTCGCTCTTCTTTTTCGTAGGTACTGTTTCCATCATTGATTTTTTATTTGCAGATCAGATAGTTGTTATCTTCCGGATCATTTCTGCAGGATCGTGAAGTGGAATACGACCTAAATGAGGAGTGGGTTTCAAATTAGGAAGGGTGAGTTTCGGTGTGAGTGTGGTTCTACTCACTTTGGGTTGTATCATTCTGCTCTTTGTTGAAAGGCCATTTCCATCCCATTTTTAAATGTGGTTATCATTTGCTAACAAGTATTAAAACTTTATTATCGTTCTAGACTCTTCCAAATTTACAATACCCTTACCTCATTTAATGCTCAAGCAATATTCACCTAATAACTATTCGATAATCCTTTCACCTAATTCATATATTTAATATTCCAACTATATGCCTTTTCTTATAGTCGTTAGATGCAGAGACAGACCAGCAAAAAGTAAACCCATAACAAAATTCACGAACACAGTCTCGATGATTTCCTTAAAAACGTCAAGAGAAATAACCTCAAAAGCGAACGGTACGATAGATTACTCTCTCCTGACCCCTTCGCCCCCTATCGCCAAAACACTCTCCATACTCTGGATCGGTCGCGCACTCTTTCCGGAAAACACTCGCACAAAACCAACAAAACTACGAGGCAGAGGGTATAAAAGATGCTGTCTGGTAGTATATCTCGCGAGAAACAAAAAAATAGCACATCAAAGAAGAGTACATCAAAATTGGGTAGTAAAAGCCAAAGCGGAGCAGCTTTACCAGATCCTGCAGACCTGATATCGTAGTTCAGTCGTCGAATTCGCGAAACTGAGCATTTCCTAGAAGGCAAGAGTAAGATGGGTCTAATCCTGTGCAAGAAATTCCTTGAGATGCTTAACAAGATCGTGGAAAACATGGTGCTTAACTTCCAGTATAACCTGGAACAGCTCTAAAAGTCAATATCAGATCGTTTGTAGCGTTAAATTGGAGAAAGGGCTGAGCGAAGAGTGACTGGCTTGCAAAGAAAGCTGAACAAACTCTAGCTGCAGGCTAAGGAGTTGATGGACAAGTAGAATCTCAATAACAATTTGATATACCACTTACGATTGCAGAGTAATTTGTTTGATAAATAGACATCGATGTTGACAGGGAGTTCGGTAAATGCGTTTATAATTCGGATTAATGTGGAGGGAGAGGATATAAGCGCAGTGAGGAGAGACGAGAGGAGGAGGATGAAGACAGTGACATTAACTACATATCTAACTCCTAGTTAGTATTTGTTAAACGGTAAGCCGAAGATCTAAGGGGGGCTGACTAGCCCTCAGGCCAACTTTCCACTCGAAAGAATATGGTAAATTAGGGATGATTTAATTTTTATCTATCTATCAAACTTTTAAAAAAATCTCGAGTGACTAAATCTAACAGAATATTTAATCTCTAAAATAACTTCAAGTCAGTAACTGTCAGATGTAGTATGATTATCGAACAATACTATGGCGGAAATATAATTAACTTTTCTGGTCTTATAATCGATTTATCAGTCACACATTCAAATGAAAAAGCATATCAGTCAGCTCATTGTTCAAGTCGAACGCACCCTTATAGCCCCCAAACGTGGCACTTTCAAAATACCTTGTAAGGACATTCACAAATATGAGAATAAAATATTGGTCGAAGCAGAGGAATACAACACACCCTCCAGATAGGAACAGTTTGTCGAAGAAGAAATGGAGGAGTATTGTATTGAAAAGAGTGATGGCTTGCAGGAGAAGAAAAAGGGGCTGGAGGAGAAATTACAATCGAAAAAAGAAAAAAAAATTACCCTTGATTATAGACTCACTAAGCTGGAACTCAAGTTCGACCTCCTTAAAATGACTGAAGTGATGCAATATCTCAGGTTTGCCACTAGGTATGAACTGGAAAACAACAGATACAAGCTTATCAAACTTGAGAACCTGCTGAGCTTTAAATTGGAAAACAATTAACTGGAGTCGCATTAGATGGAAGCACTGAATTAATTTCTAATTGACTTGAACTAAATCATCAACAAAACCTCGAAGGTTTACTGAAAATGATCATTTGACACTTAAATACTTTTATTTATAAAGAGAATCCCGAAGAATGCTTGTTAAAAAGAGTTATAATTCTAATAAATATATATGACTAAGCCTTGAAAACGTGATGACAGATTGAACTACATTAAGCGAATCATCATCAGTTGTTAGTGGTGGTGGATAATGAATGAAGAATAAAAATGTAATGATACAAATAATGTAAATGCTGTGATACTTTTACTATTTATGTTTAACTTTTTCTGAAAGCTATTATAATAATTTGGATCATACTATTTCCAAGGTAATATTGGATGATATCTTCCAACATTTAATCCATAGAAATATCAAGTTAAACATCATTATTCACGATGTCTAATATTTTACTCCATAACATTCTCACAATGCTTGAGACAAAAAGTGTTGATGCTCAGAAAATCATCTGCAAAAATATTAATTACGAGCAAAGAAATCATATGATAATTTATGACAAGATTAGGAACTAAATTTAGAATTTGTTTCAGTAGAAAGCAGGCATCGAATAAGTTATCAGCTAAACCATCGGAAAGAGGACCAATTTTGTCGAATCTTTTGCACCCTCTCTCTTTTGGGGAAAAACTCATGCTTTACAAATAGAGGATAGCAGAGTCAGCAAAAATGACCCTCTTCATAATATTAAAGTACTCAATGAAGATTCAAAACAAAACAGAAATTATATCCATGCATTGGATGAACTTTTGGAGGATTAGTAATGCTAAAATGGCAGCAAAGATCTAATTGACAAATTAAAATCTATCAAAGAGAAGAAAGTAGTATTTTAAAGCATTGTTAGCCAAATATGCAATTATGAAATAAGTGAAATCAGCGAACTCAAAATGCCAACTTAGTTATAAAATCTAAGCAAGTATAATAAAAGCAAGAGAATCTTTTTAAAAGTAGCGAATGTCATCAAATATTTAAAAGAAACTGACGATAGACTTAGACCCTTTCGCCAATAACAAGCATCGTTTCAAAGAAATAAGATCCTTCCTTTGAATGAAAGGCTAGCAAAGCCTTTATAGAAATTTTTGATTTCATCCGAACAACTAAAAGCAAAGAAATAGAGCTATGATTTACTGTTATAGCGGCATAGTTGGCAAGAATGGATATTGAAAAATTTAAGTCAATTCAGATTTTAAAATTTTGAGAAGGATATCATCAACATTAACCAAGATATGCAGCCCTATATTCGTGACATTAAAAATGAGCTTAAGAATGGCCTAGATCAATCAGTTACATTATTGAAGAAATTATAGTCTATTTTAAATTCATTTAAATTAAGCTAAGGCAAACAAAAATCCTACACTCCCAATTACAATAGAATTAGCGTTGTGCTAAATTAGATTAATGGCAACACAATAAAAGATCTTGACATGATATCAACTTATTTTATTGTCTTTGTCAGCGATTTAAAAGCTATTCTATAAAACAAAAAAATTAAATAAGCGAATCATAAAATTGAAATTCCAAGAGATTTCGATTCCTTTCTAAACATGATCAAAAATATTGTAAACTAAAAGCAGCAATTTGGTTCTTCGGGCATTGCCCAATTGCAATGGAATTGGATTGATATCTGCAAATAAATTCTTCCAAAAAAGGAGTTTAAATAAATTGGTTAGATTTCTTTTGCTGCTTCAAAGATCGAATATGAGCAATACAAAGATAAAAAAAGGATTTTAATCAGTGAATTTAAGAATTTAAAAGAATAGTTACTGAAAAAATAAAAGAAAATAAAATAGCTCAAATAATTGATTGCAAATAAAGGATATTAAAAACAATTACCTCAAATAGATTATTGCTTATAAATTAAATCTTTGCATAGTATCTTATAAGGATATAAAAATACCACTGATCAAAATTAGAAAATCATCAAAGATTTAATGGAATAGAAAAAAAAGCTGCAAGATTTGATAGTGCTGCAAAATAATGATTATAATTATCTTAGAGAATGCGGGGAAGATTTAAGAAAGTAGATTGAGTCCAAAGAACAGATCAACAAATTATTGGATGAACAAATCAATAACAGTAACAGAAAAAATGAATAATTAGAACATTCGCTATACCTATAAAGATAATAAAAAATCAGACTGTCCAATCTAAACTCATAAATAATCAATAAATAAAATTTATTCAAATAGCAACAGCGCAGATAGGCAGGAATAAAAGACCAACAATCTATCAACATTAATTAAGATTCATAATTACCAACAATATACGGATATAGTTGCAGATACAACACATCTGACATAAAAATGGAAGATATCAATATAAATAGCGATAACTTCAACAAAAATAGAGACCATTTAAATATTTATTAAACCATGAAACAGTTATAAGTATCCAAGGAAGTGCTTTAGAAGTAATTGTCAGCAAAAATATAATATCAAACAGAACTATTAGGAATGATCAGTAACTTATAACAGGAGAAAAGTTAGCTGATCAGTGCACATAGTAATTGTTCCCAAATCATTGCTGACCTACAAACACAGATGAATAAAATCAAACGCTAAAACGAGTCCCATTGCACCAAGTTGGAATCCATCCTGTAGAGTAACAAATTCTCTGAGATCGAAGCGAGCTACTCTTATCTCAATTACAAAGGCGGAGACAATGAAACATATTTCAAAGAACTTGTACTTGCTTTGGAAGGAACACTGGCCAATTTCAAAACAGAAAAGTCAAGAATTTTGTTTGAGAAGGTAGAGGAGCACAATCTGAGGCATCAGCTCGAAGACGAGGTAAATAGACTAGCATCAGGAGTCAAATCGCTGTCCTAAGAGCTCGATCAAAGACAACAGTTACTGAATGAACAGAAAAGGGGAGAACAAGCACTATTCCAGGAAATATAAAACCTTAAAAGTAAGAATGCCTTCCTGACCAATGAGGTCAAGAGAGGTTAATAGAGTATCCAAAGCAAGGTGTAAGAGATTGCTCGGATGGAACAACAGAAGGAGCTTCAGAATCTTTAGATTTAGTCCCTGCATAGCTCATTCATTGAAGTTCGTAATGCCGAATTGGAGAGGGAGAGACAATACAAAATCAGCTCCCTTTTTGATGGGCGAAGCTGTCTGGACAACTCCAAGGAATCTTTCCCAATTAAGCAATCTCTCATCAGCTAAATTGAGAGGATTAATGGTAAAACAGTGAAGGAAACATGTCTGCTGTATAAGTACTCCCCTCAAGCCAAGCTTTAGTGGACTCACTTCGTCAACAAGCCACACTTTGTGATGCTGATTCGCACTGAGAAAGAAAAGATTATCGCAGTCTATTCGCAGTCTTCAATCGTGAAGCCACCCCTCAGCCAGGATAAGAGAGAAGACATCGCATTCATATTCGAATCGAACATCAAAGGTGGAGACACTGACTTCTATCACCTTCTATCAGGCAAATCGATGAACGGAAGCTTTGGCAATAGTGTGGCCTTTGGAAAGTCAGACTTGCGGTTTGCTCTCAGCGATACAGTTATTGAGGGCAACTTTGGATATGCTGGCACTTCGTTTGAGACAAATGGTAAGAAGATTGCTGATTTGCTGGGCAGCAGCAAGGTAAGAATGATAGCGTACGAAATATACTCGGTGGAGTTGAGTGAGGAAGTAGAAGTAAAGGCATAGGAAAACAGGGAGCAAGGGAGAGTAAACCTACGACAAATGGATAGGAAGGTTGAGATTGATTTCAATAAAGGTAACCACTACAAAGAACAACTGAAAACACTGCGAATGGACTTTGAAAGATAGAAGGCGGAGTTAAATAAAACGATTGCGGAACTGCAGCAAACAATAGAAACTCAAAGAGACTAAATTGCTATCAAATCCCAGGAAGGCGAACAACTGAAGAGAGATATCCGCAGCAGTTTATCGAAGGCATCTGAATTGTAACAGTCTTTATAGTAGTCTGAGAAAAGATATGCAGAAGTATAATATAATTTGAAGCAATGCTGTGAGAGATATGCCGATCTATAAAATTAAAAGGCACATTTGACTAAGATGTATGATGCAGCAATGTCATAGATCGAACAACTCAAAGCAGTCCAAGTAGAGTTGAATAGTCGCATTGCCGATTTATCAGTAAGGCAGTCCAATGGAGAGGAGTTAGCAGCCTCACACAAAGCTCATGAGCAATAAAGCAGTAAGCTCAAAACATCGATTTCCAAACTATAGAAAGAGCTTGCATAGACTAAAAGACAGAAAGAACAGCTTCAAGCACAGTACAATGAGACTTCCAAGGCCAGAACACTGCTCGAGACTCAAATCTGCGAGCTAGAGTTGAAAGTCAGCGAACTGAGCATGAAGATCGAGCAATACGAATACGATTTACAGGGAGATCACACGAAGGAAGTTGTTCTTGTGAGAGAAGAAAACGAGCCTTAATAAGAACTGCTCAAATTGCAGCAATATGTGGAAGAGCATAAGCAGAGTCTCCACGCAGGCCAAAGGGAGATGACTGTACTTACTCAGGATGTAAATTAACTAAAGGCAGTCAATGAAGAAATGAATAACAGATATAAAGAATGTTTGGCCAAAACAGAGCAATCGGAAAGGGAGAAGACTGCACTTGGCGGCAAACTACTGCAACTCCAATCGGATAACTAGTCATTGATAACCAAAATAACTGCGCAGTCACTACAAACCGAAAGGCTTTGCTCTGAGAATGATGAGCTACTGAAGAGTAACAAATAACTACACTAAAAGATCACTGAAGTTGAAGCTGTCTCTTCGAAGGAATCAACCAACAGACAAATGGGACTAAGTTCAACAACTGCAAAGCTGCCACTATCTGCAGCTGTCCAGCTTTAGCACTACAACACGTTGGCGGAGACTTATTGTCTACATCCTTTCCTAATCGCCCAGTACGACAAATTCTTTGAAACTCAAGTGCTGTGCAATCAGCTTCAACACAAAATAACACTCATCCGCCACCTTTAACTTCGGATGAA
>Ga0302280_1001219_pt1 | contig 21568 bp, 25 predicted proteins | sample III_Fen_E1_1_FD_198771 | JGI IMG/M metagenome (GOLD analysis project Ga0302280, IMG submission 198771) | Peat permafrost microbial communities from Stordalen Mire near Abisko, Sweden - III_Fen_E1_1 | ecosystem: Environmental > Terrestrial > Soil > Wetlands > Permafrost | place: Sweden: Abisko... | reverse complement strand
ATTGCAATGGTTGTACAAGTATTGCTACTATTCCAAATACTCTTATTAATCTTACATCACTTTCTTGTGATGGTTGTACAAGTCTTGCTACTATCCCAAGCTCCACACCCGAAGGGGATACTCTTATTCTTACATATCTTTATTGCGATGGTTGTATAAATATTTCTACTATCCCAGACATTCTTATTAATCTAAAAACACTTTATTGCGATGGTTGTACAAGTCTTGCTACTATCCCAGATACTCTTATTAATCTCAAAACACTTTCTTGTAGTTGTACAAGTCTTACTACTATTCCAGACACGCTTATTAAGATCATAACACTTTATTGTGATGGTTGTATAAGTATTTCTACTATTCCAGATACTCTTATTAATCTTACACATCTTTATTGTGATGGTTGTACAAGTCTTATTAAAATACCGCTTAATAATTTTAAATATATAGATTGTGCTAATTGCGGATGGTTAAACCATCCTAATAATAAAAATTATAATTCTAATATACAAAAATTAAAAATAATAAGTTATTGGTTTAGAAAGAATCTACGTTTTTGGATTTTTAAAAGATGGATAAAATCACAAGATGGTATAAAATGGTTATATAATCCAGATAATATAGGCGGTAAAATAGTTAAGAAAAATATTGAATATTGTTTTATGTGATTACATAAAACAAAATGTATATAATATAAAATCTTATATATAAAATTTAAAATTGAATTTAAAAGAAAATAATTTAAAAGAAAATAAGAAAACTATCAAAAATGGCTACAGAAATAGAAACATTAAAATTATTCAAAAACACTTTAATAGAATTTATTGACGAAATAGTAGAAATTTTTCCCAATGAAAATGACTTAATCGTTGTAAGAATTTTTTTAAAAGATCAAATCCCCATTAAACAAGTTATTGATAATTTTATTTTAAAATTAAACAAACCTATAATTAACAGCGGAAATACAAACGATAATGATGTTTTAACCGCCAGAAAAATGGTTAAAAACAAAGATGATTTATTTTTTTTAAAAAATAACATTCTTTTCGAAGAATTAGGATCTGATAAGGTAAATCATTTTAAAAAATTATGGAAGTCTGAAAGATTAACCAAAGACGATAGAGAGACTATATGGGCTTGGGTTAACGCGTTGATCATTTTATCTGACAAGTATGTAAAGCTTAACAAAAATAATAACAACTAAATAATTCTTATTTAAATTTTTATTAATATATTATTAATAAAATTATTATGGAACAAAATAAACTTTCAAAATTATTTTTAAAAACATTTAATATCCATATTGGATTAACAATAAATAATTTTAAACTAATTGATGTACAAATCGAAATTATACCTATTATAACTTTTCAAAAATATAATTTTAATATAAAACTAATTTTTTCTACTGATCTTAAAGACAACCAAATTCAAAAAGATATTGATTACCTATTAAATAAAATTGTTCAATACACTGCACATTATCCAATACTATATACACCTAATGACCAAACACCTTTTCAATGTGATTTTGGAACTGTGCAATTAAATAGTACTGAATTAAAAAATAACATTGTCTTAAATACATGTGGAACTTGCGAACTTTTAAATGACTAAAATATCACTCGATATTTATTTGATTTTATTTTTTCTTTTTATAAAATAATCACAAAATGAATGTTAAATATCGTAGTGAAAAAAATAAAATAGAGCTTGAAATAAAGACTCTATTAAATAATAAAACTCATGCCGAAGATACCATTTCGCGCATAAGAAAAGAACAAGTTAATTTAAGTTTTAATCAAGCACAGATTGAGAAATTAAAAAACAATATTATCACTTATTCTACTAACATTGAAAATCTCAAAGATAGACTATTAGCTATTGAAAAGGGTGATCTTAATGAAGAGTTGGATGAAACTTATAAAAAAAATAAAGCACATATGAATAAACTTATCGAAGCATCCTTTAGAAAAAAAAATGAAGAAAAAAAACAAGATGTTACAAATGCAAAAAAATCAAAAGATTTTTTTGAAAGTCAAAGATCCGATAATAGACAAAACAAAGCAGATGAGAGAGAATATGATAGATCATTAAGATTCTTTAGAAAGCAGTGTTCGTATATAAAACCTTACATGCTGAGCAAGTTAGCCAATATGCCCTCGAATAAAGGATGGCGTGATGTAAATGGGCTTATGTGGGCATATGGAGATCTTCCTGATGATGGCAGTAATGTTGTAACTATGTTTAGTAAAGATAGAGATACTTTGTATATTCATGAATATGACTATAATAGTAATGTTTTAAAAGTTTTTAAAAAGGAAGGGCAAAATAGAAAAGAAATGGTCTCTAGAACACCTATTAAGAGGATGTTGATCAGATAAATAAAATTAAATCAGTACAATAAAAAGACCATCGGTGCCAAAAAGTAAAGTAACGTAAAGTATACAATTTTTTTAATAAAACATAATAATGTTTTATTAAAATTATATTTCTAATAATAAAATATAATTTAATGGAATATTCACTTTATAGTTTCTTCAACTCAACCACGATAAATAATTTTTATTATGAAAAACTTTGCCAAAATAACAAAATATTTTCAGACTTTTTTACAAAATTTAAATTAATAAACTCTCACTTAATAGACTATACCTATAATAATCCACATATTCAACAATTAAATAAACAAAATTGGACAACCTCTTTCAATTGTGATGAAGAATCAAAAAATAAAATCGCACAACCGTCACCTTCTAACACTTTAGAAATAAAATTACCTGACGTTATTGATTTTGACTTATATAATTTACCACAAGAATCTTTTCTTTATTATTCAACTATCTATAATATGAAATCGTGTTATCCTGAGTGTTCAGGAAATGGTACTATTTTTTATTTAGATCAAGACCAAGCTTTTATGAAAGCTCAGTACGATATGACTAATTATCTTATAAAAAATTTTAATCCTTTTCATGATGGTAAATTCATTGTTTATCCAAAAGTTTATCAATATGTTACTGAACAAGATATAAAATTTATTATAATTAATGATAAATTACTTGTAAGTATGAAACAACACTTTTCTTATAATTTTAACGACTCTGTAAAAAATAATTTACTTGTTTCTACATTGTGCAAGTACTTTAAAAAAATTGGTAAAGATTGCATAGCAGGGTTTATAAACTCCTCTAAAACTAATTTATTTGTTTGTACAGAAAATAATAAAAAATGTAGAACTATTTCATGCGATAATGAAAAGTTAACTACAACAAAGTTGGGCATCTATAACTTAATAAAATTTAATAATAATCTTGCATATTCTCCAAAAATAACTAAAGAAACCATATTACCACAAGAATGCATTTTTACAAATAACGAAGAAGAATTTAACAAAGCTAAAGAAAATGTGTTTAACGTTATTAAAACACAAAATAAAGTACTGAATTTGTACGATAAGTACTTATACACATATCGTATTTTATTTAATACCCCAAAAGAAGTATCGTTATTATCAGAATATAAAAATCTTCTTGAAAGTTATATGGAAAATCTTAATCAAGAACAAATTCAAAAAGTGTTATCAAATCTTACTGATATTGGCATGGCATCTGTAACAAATTATTTTAGAACAGAAATATACGAGATAATAAAAATAATAGAACAAAAAATAAATTTATGTGCACTTATTATAGTAGCTGGAGCAGAAGCAATATCATTAACATTACCAATGGAATATAGACACATAAGTACTGATATAGATACAAAAATAATACCAATATTTAATTTTAATAAATTTACATATCAACATTATATAATTTTTTTAATAAAATTTAGAAATTATTTTTGGAATACTATATTAGATGAAATACTAGAAATATGGAATAAAAGATACGTTGATTATATTTATGATCTCTTACTTAAATTGGAACTAACACCAGTATTTAAGACTTTACAAATTACTTTTTCAAATCCTAGTGAAACTAATTATGAAAAACCTTTTAAAAAAAGATATACTATTATACCAAAATCTGATACAATAATACAAGATATACATTTATATAGCATAGATTTTGAAATTAAAACTATATTAAAACCTATTTTTATAGAAGAAAATAATAATATAATATATTTACCAAAGTTAGATACATATGAATGGAATTTACCAATTTTAGATATGCCTATCGTAACACCAAATATAATAAATAATTCTTCAGCACAATATAACTACACATCATATAAATTCAATTGGTATAATAATTCAACAACACCGCAATTTCCTGACAGTTCTTATAGTAATGATTTGTTAGCAGCAAAGACAGATAAATTAATTAACGGTAACGCAAACCAAGGTAGACAAAGTAATATTATTGAAGAAAAAAAATCATCTGATATGAGCGATATTGAAACTAACGTTATACAAAAAGAAATGACTGATTTTGTTACAAACATTGCTGATACATTAAAGTTTGTTAATAGAGAATATATTAGCCATGATATACAATTCCTTATTGAATCTAATACAAGACCTCAAAAAAGAGAAAAGGATGTTAAAAGGAAACAATTTATTGATAGTTATGCTATACAAAATATAGTAAATATAGTAAACAATGAACATATCAGTATCAGTAAGCAAGATTATGATAATATAAATAATGTTTCTAATAAAAATTTTTTGAAAGCTACCGAAATTCCTCTTAACGAAACCAGAGTTATAAACAAAAGTAGCAATACACGTAACACTCGCAATAACAAAGTAACTAACAAAGTAACTAACAAAGTAAATGAAATTGTAGAAAATAAAAATAACGACGAGACAAATAATACTCTTTATTGCAGTATGAAATTTAATATAACCGATAATGATTTTTATAAATTAAGTTTACGATTTAAATATACAAAAATAGGTAGAGAACAAATGAATAAATTATTATACGATTATTACACTAAAATTGAAAATACTGTTACAGAAGGTAGTGTATCAAAAGTATTATATATTTTAACACCAAGTTATGTGTTAAAAAAAATAATAATGTCAGAAAAATTATTAGAATTATTAAGGAAGTTTGATATACCCAATGTCAATAAATTAGTATTAAACACTGCAAAATTATCTGAAAATATTTATGATATTAACACAACACAATGGAAACAAGATAATTGTTTACAATCAAGAGAGATGGTATGCGATTTATTATCGGATAAAAGAAATGTGTATAGAATAAATTTAGAAGAGATAAAAAAAATACAACCTACTCATCTTTGGGCTAATATTTTTATAGAATATATTGTACAAGACTTGGAAAATATATTGTATGAATTCTCGAAAATAAAAACAGAAGATGAATATGATGTTATAAAAAACAAGATATCTTTCTATATTCTTGGATTTAATTTAGGTTTAGAAGATTTAAAACAATATGGAGCTATATCAGGGAAAAAAGTATTTAATATAAGTATAGCTGAAATGGTAATGTCAATATTATCTTATAGCTATAGCATAATAAAGTTAACTAACGTGAGTTATTCTTCTGAAGATGATAAACAAAGTAAGATAAAGCAAGTAAATGATTTTTACTATTGTTTATTAGGGTTCATTCACTTTGAAGAAACATTTTTAAGGTTAATTAGTTAAATCATAAATAAAATTGATTATTAAAAATCAAAATGTCTATGTATTTTGGACCTAATACTCCGTTATCTAAAACAGGAAAATTATTTATGAAATTAAGTGCAGGATTAATAACTCCTGAACAAGAAGCTAATGAATTTTATTTGGATACACCAGGTGCTACTGCAGTGACAGCTCCTTGGATTCTTCAAGAAATGAACCATTTTATTTCTGGTTCTGTTCGACAAAGAAATAAAGACAGAAATGAAGCGCTTAATACCATTGAAATATTAAAAACACAAGGAAAATGGATTTAATAGTTACAGTAAACCATAAAAAAAAGATGGTCTAAATACTACATACTGCTTCTTTTTATAATATTAATACTATTGTATTAATATTTTTAATGCTAAAATAGGTTTGTTAGATACTTTTTTTTGTAGTTTACTGTATTATTATTTTTTTCAACATGGTATAAGGTTATGATTATTAATTAATATAAATCTTTTTTCTCTCTGTAATATTTACTCTACATATAGGACATTTATTAATCTTATTACTACATTTCATACATATTGAAGCATGATTACATGGAGATATTAAACAATCCTTGTTTTCATCTTCACAAATCACACATAAATTAGCATTAACATCATCATTTTTATTTTCTGTATCTGATTTGTGTTCGGTATTTTTAAACTTTGTAATAATTTTTTGTAACATAGTATCATATAGTGAAATAGGTAACAATTTACGTAAATCTTTTTTATAAATCATTGTGCAATGTAAATTAATATCTCCAAAAACAATTTCTATCGTATTTGTATCAAGTATAAAAGAAGTATAAGTAAGTGTTGATAACATATTATTTAACATATCATATAAGTTTTTATCGCCTTTAATGTCAATATGACATATCTGATTTCTAATATCCAAATCATCAAGAGTAATAATCTTTGATTCTAGTAAGAGATCAATAAAGTATTGTTTGATATTAGCTAATAATGAATCTTTTTGTACATAACACGAATTTTTGCCCCACATACCATCAAGTAATATTTTGTATAAAATAGTTGTATTATTAGGTGAATTGGGGCTAATACCTTCAGAATGTCGAACATTATTAAGAAAATTGTTATTATTTTGAATTGATAAGTTTATACCTTCTGGATTTCTATTAACGTTATCAGGACAATCTTTTTTATAATGTCCAGTTTTGTTACAGTTGAAGCAAGATATAACTTTTTTAGGTTTAGGACACTTATCACTATAATGATACGGACTATTACAATTATAACAAGTCATAATAATATATTTTAATAATACTTATATAACTTTTAAATAATAATTAATCCAAAAAAACTTATTGTAATTCTTTCAAAATTTTATAAAGCCATCGATAAAGAGATATACGTCCAGCTATAGGATCTTCTATCATAACTGACACAAGTTCATCCTTTAATTCTTTAGTTATAATTTGCTCGACTTCATCACTTGCTTCTTTTGGTTCAATCATAAATAAATTAATATTTTTATTAATTAATAAGAAACAACCATTCATAGAAGCCATTTCAATCCAACGATCATTCATATATCTTTTTCTTTCATGATTATCAACTATATGATATACCATATACTTAGATGCACGAGAATCATAATCTTCTTCTGGAATTGTTTTTAATTCTCTTTGCTTAGTTTTAAATTCATATGATGAATAAAACAATCTTTCTTGGATAATTTGTTGCTTAAGCAGAGGCCATATTTTTAGAGGAATACATCCTCCAACAGATAATGTTTGTATAGTATCAGATTCATTGGTACTATGTCGTGTACATAAATTCATTAAGTTTTTTCAACTCATTAAATTTTTTATTATTACTAATGGTAGATTTTTCTATTCCTGTTAAAGAATTTTTAGTATCTTTAAAATTTAATATACCTTGTTCTAAAAGAAGTTCGAATGTTGATATAATATTATTATTCATAGATATTTGATAATCGTTTATTTATCAAATATTAATTCAATTATTACCAATCAAGTTCTTCGCAGATATTTTTCCAATATTGTTCTTGTTGTTCTATTTTCTGTGGAGTTCTTAGTGAATAATTATGTTTTTTTATACATAATCTTTCTAATAGTTTTATAGCTATAAATGTTAGATTAAGAATTTCAGAATCAACTTTTATACATTCAAAAGTATCATCTACAAGTTCAAACAAAGATATTAATTTGTTAATTCTAGCATCATCTTTTATATCAAATTGCTTTATAACGTCATGAAAATATTCTACCTTTGAATAAACCATAAATAACGGAATAGTTTTAGCAGACATAATATTATTATTAATAAAAATATATTTTTTAAAAATCAAATATTACTGACATAATCATCGGTAATCAATCTTTGCTTTTGTAATTTTTTATAAAAATTTACAAAAAACAAGATACTTATTGTTAATAATGTACCAACTATATTAAATAATGCTGTCATATATAGTAAAGAAGGTTTATCAAAACATGTTGATAAATTACATTTTTGTCCAAATGCTATTATTCCTGTTATAAAAGACACAAGATATGTTGTACACATTATAATAATACAATTCCTAGATCCAAGCAAATATATTATTAATAAAAATAATGTTATACAAATACATATATCAGCAGCTATAATAAGACTTCCGGTCTTTGCATAATTTGTAACAGGTATTATGTCAAATGACGTACAATTAGCATTAAGACAATTTATTTCGTTTTCTATAGAAGAAGGGTATCGAACAGCTAATTCTGTAGGATATTCTACGATAATTATAGACATTAATATACCAAACCAAAAAGCTGTTAGTACAGCAAAATATTTTAAATTCATAATGATAATATATTATTATGAATTTAAAATATTTTTCAATTAAAATTATTTGAGAATGTGAATAATGGTTATAAAATTAAAATGATAAATAATGTTTTATAATATAATATAAAACCAATAATAAAATAAATAAGTAAATTATGGAAAAATTATCAGCAGAGGAAAAATTATTAGTACAAAAGTATCAAGCTAATACTTTTTTAAGAGATTCAAGTATATTTGCTGAAGATCAATATAATAAAATTAGAATAACCAGAGAAAGCCGGAGAAAAGATGAATTTGTACCAGAATCATTCGACGGATTGAAAATATGGGGTGACTTACTAGCACCAGTGATGAATCAAGGTCAATGTGGTTCTTGTTGGAGCTTTGCTGCTGTTGGAGCACTTGGAGATCGTTTTAATATAAATTCTCAAGGACTTTATAAGGTGGTGTTATCCCCCACTAAACTTATATTATGTGATTGGTCTGGAAAAGAATTATTAAAAGATTTGTCAAAGGAAGAAAAGGAATTAATTAACGCAAATTCATTAAATTCTGAAGGATGTTTTGGCAATACTTTATATGAGGCTTGGAGATATTTATATATTATTGGCACAAATACTATAGAATGTTTACCTTATGATAATATTGGAAAACAACAAAAAAAATTAACTAACTTATCACAATTTGATAAAATATCTAGCTTACCATTATGCGATTCTTTGATTGGTGAAGATCAAGACATGTGCGCAGATTATTTTCTTGATATAGATGGCACTGTTCATGGAACTCCCAGCCGTGCATTTAGAGCGTTCCATATCCAACGAGTCCCTTGCACAAAAAAAGATGGTGGGACTGAGAGAAATCTTCGACAAAATATATGGCTTTGGGGATCTGCTAGTAGTGGCTTCAGACTTTATTTAGATTTTTATAAATATAAAGGAGGTGTTTATTGGTGGGATGGTAAAGGAGAACCGTTAACAGGTCACGCAGTTGTTATAACAGGTTTTGGAGAAGAAAATGGTATAAAATACTGGCAATGTAGAAATAGTTGGGGAAAAGATTTTGGACATGAAGGTTACTTTAAAATAAGACGTGGAACAGATGAATGTGGTATTGAAAGTAATGTTGTAGTAGGTATACCAGACTACTTTTATCCTAATGAATATCTCAAAGATAAATTTAAATTACAATCAGGAGTACTAACTGATGATAGAGTTGAATTAAGCAACTCTTTTGGATTATTAGGTGGTGGTATTGATCCAAACACAGGATATTCTAGAAGAGTGTTAAGCTTATATCCGAACATCGATAAAACAAGACCAGTTTCTTTAGAAAATTTACCTCCTTTTGACACATTTATTAGCGGGATTGATTCAAATTTAGCAAATAGGACTAAATATAAATTATTAGTCACTCAACAATCAGAATCAATTTCTTTTCATAATAAAACAGCAAGTATATTTATAGTGTTGATAATTTTTTTATGCATTGTTATAATTATATTATTATTTTTTATAAAAAAGATATAATAAAACAATTTCCAAACTTATAATTAGTTTCTAAAATAATATAAAAACTAAAAATAGAATAATATAAAATATGTTTTGTATCAATCGAAATTCAATTGATACAAAATAAAAAATATAAACAATTTCCAAACTTATAATTAGTTTCTAAAATAATAAATATAAAACTAAAATAGAAATAATAAAAAATATGTTTTGTATCAATCGAAATTCAATTGATACAAAATAAAAATATAAACAATTTCCAAACTTATAATTAGTTTCTAAAATATAAAAACATAAATAGAAATAATACAAAACAAAAAATATAAACAATTTCCAAACGTATAATTAGTTTCTAAAATAATAAATATAAAAACTAAAAATAGAAATAATATAAAAACAATTTCCAAACTTATAATTAGTTTCTAAAACTAAAATAGAAATAATAAAAAATATAAAAACAATTTCCAAACTTATAATTAGTTTCTAAAATAATAAATATAAAAACTAAAATAGAAATAATAAAAAATATGTTTTGTATCAATCGAAATTCAATTGATACAAAATAAAAAATATAAACAATTTCCAAACTTATAATTAGTTTCTAAAATATAAAAACATAAAAACTAAAATAGAAATAATAAAAAATATGTTTTGTATCAATCGAATTTCGATTGATACAAAACAAAAAATATAAACAATTTCCAAAAGTATAATTAGTTTCTAAAATAATAAATATAAAAACTAAAAATAGAAATAATATAAAAACAATTTCCAAACTTATAATTAGTTTCTAAAATATAAAACTAAAATAGAAATAAAATATAAAAACAATTTCCAAACTTATAATTAGTTTCTAAAATAATAAATATAAAAACTAAAATAGAAATAATAAAAATATGTTTTGTATCAATCGAAATTCAATTGATACAAAAATAAAAACAATTCCAAACTTAAGTTCACGCTGTTAATTAGTTTCTAAAAAAAAACAAATTATTCTATAATTATTTCTTATTGTATTTACAATGTTCAAAAAAATCATATATAGACATATTCTTACCTCCTACATACAAAGGATTTACACTTCTTTCCTTAAGATATTCATTTCTTTTGTTAGAAATAATTTCTTTATTCTTTTTATCACACCAATACATAAGTATTAAATTACAATCTGCTATATCATGCTTACGTTCATATTTTTCTAACCTTTTTAACATCTCTTCATTTAATACCTTCTTAGCTATTTCTACAGACTTTATTTTACGTTCTTCATAACAATATTCTCCTATGTTAAAAAACTTATGTACTGAGTTAGGTGATATTAACAAAGTCTTATGCCTATATTTAGAGAAAATTAATTGTTCTATAGCTACCAAAGCAGATACCATAGGCTGTTTTTCCACAATTATATAACAAGCTTTATTAAACATATCAGCATATTTTACAAAAACATGAGATAACCAGTCTGTAAAGGTTTTCTGATGATATAAAACACAATTTTTATCATTACATTCCATAGTTATATCAACCAATTGCATGTCTATCACATCAAGTAAATTAAAATCTATATCAACCTCAGCAACCACTAATGCAAGATTGATGATTCCAACATCGATACTTAATACATTAAATTTTTTTACAATATCATTACCATCAATCTTCAGATTTTTTATACCATTAGATAAGTCGTCTATAAATATCAATCCTTTACTCATAACAGATTTGTTTAATATTATTAATATTATTTTAGATAATATTTATTTAAAAATAACTTATTAACTTAATAAATAATACATGGGCATTTATCCATATAATTACTACATATTATGAAATAATATTTACACGTAGACCTAGAACTGATACAGAAGTTAATAATATATTAACTTGGATTAAAAAAATTGTGAAGCATGTTATATAATGAATGACACAGATACTGGAATAATAATACAATTATCTATTCCAATAAACTCTGAAGAATTGACGAATGAATTATCTAAAATAAATAATGATTATAACAATGTGATAACTATTATTGAATCTGATAAAATTTTTTTAAAGGTATATGCTTATAGAATTAAATTTTTAACAGGTATTTTAAACAAGAATTAAAATAATAAAAAATTTTGATAAAGATATAAAAAGATATGGTTTTTAATATTATATATTTATAGAAAACAATGTAAATATAAAATGACTGACATAGAATATGCTGAATATCTAGAAGAATCTAATAACATTGATGCAGGTACATTTGATTCTAAAAAATCTAAAATATGTTTTGGTGCAATAGTAGGAATATTACTTGTTGTTATCATAAGTTATTCAATATACGAAACGTTGAATAAATAATTTTTTAATATTTAATTGATTAATAAAAAATATAACTATAAAAACAACTAAAAATAACTAAATATGAATAAAGAAAAATCTATAGAAATGGTCATAAAATCTTCTTTTGTGTTTGGTGGTCATCAAAATAAAAAATGTGACTTTTATTATAAGTATCGATATATACAAAAATGTTGCAGTGTTTTATCACCTTGTCCTAATAATTTACCGCAGTTAAAATGTCCTAAATATGATTCCAATGATTGTTGTGAATTTGGTGGAAATATTTTAATACCTAATTCATGTTCAGAATGGTTAGCTACAAAAAAATAACAAAACCTCTATAACTTATTTTTAAAAGTTAATTGATTAATAAAAAATATATTAACATACATAACAAATATTCTTTACATGGGAAACTGTATAAACAAAAAGATTAAAAATGAATCCAAAATACAAATGAAAATTTTAATAGATTCTCTCATAAACAACGACTTTGATGCTCTTAAAATTATATTAACAATAAGATCTAAAAATGACGTATTTTTATATAAACACCTTTCGTTTTACCATTATCTTGTTATACATTGTTTATATAAAAAACCAGAAGATATAACAAGACTTATAAATATTATAAAACCATTTGTCTACAAGTTAGGTAATCTTGACTATAAGACAAAATGTTGTTACAAGTATATTCACTTTGGTAAAAATATTGAATTGACTGATGCAAATTATTTTATAAAGAATAATGATTTTGTATACAAAATAAATTGTTTTCAGGTTTATGATATAAGTCCAATGATGCTAGCATTAGAAATAAAACAAGATAAAGATATTTATGAAAAACATGCAGAAGGATTAAATATGATTATAAAATTTCTATACAGACTACAAACCAACGAATTCATAGAAAATGAAGATGAATTATTTTTATAATAATGATTAAGGCAGACAAATAAAATTGAATTAAAATATATTATTAATATATTTTAATATCCTGTAAACATGTGTATAATTTGTTCACGTTCAAGCTATTTTGATAAAAAAGTTATAATCAATTGTCAAATGTGTTCTTATCTGGTGACAATACCAGATATTGTCACACAATATGTTAGTAAAATATTTGATTGTCATTGTTGTACGAACCTCACAAATTTATCTAATACACTTAGCATTCTTACTGAACTTTATTGTGAAGATTGTCCAAAACTTATAACCTTACCTAACACTTTTGTTAACCTAACGATACTTAATTGTAGCAGAACTAATATTATAGAGATACCAAACACATTTATTAATCTCATAAAACTTTATTGTAATAGCACCAATATTACAAGCATACCAAATACATTTATTAATCTAGAATTATTATCATGTAATGATTGTAAGGAACTTATAGAAATACCTATTAATCTTATAAAGATAAAATATCTTTATTGTAACTACACCAATATTACAAAAATACCAGATACATTTATTAATCTTATAGATCTTGATTTATTTTTTTGTAGAAATATCATACGGATACCTAAATTAGATTATCATTATTTAGATATAACCAAGAATATTTGGTTGGATAGCGAGTTTTACAGTTCATATTCTAATAATTATCATACTAATTATTATGATATTAATTTAAAAAAATTAAAGATACTTCAGAAATGGTTTAGAAAAAATTTAAAATTCTGGATTTTTAAAAGATGGATTAAATCAGAAGAGGGTGTGAAATGGTTGTATAATCCTAATAACATAGGTGGTAAAATAACTAAAATTAATATTATGAGAAGTATAAATAAAAAACAAGCAGATTAGACTTCATTCACACATTATTGTCTATTCCACATAGTATATTCAGCATTATGAAGATAACTATTACTATTCAAGAAAAGACGTAAAAATCCTGCATGTGATATTACTAATATTTTTTGATATTTTTCATTTAATTCCAATAATAATTTTTTAAATTCTATAATTCTTTTCTCAACATCATGCATTGTTTCTATTATAAGAGTATCTGAAAAGTTTACACAATTTTCTATCTCTCCTTGCTTAATCTCATTACATAAATATGAAACAAATAACACATTATATTTTATGTTAGAGTATTCTAATGTTTGTCTAGTCCTATTAAGCTCAGAAATAATCACTAAATCTACATTACCTACCAAATTTTTTGCCTGTTCTATACCAGATTCTGCTAAATTAGCATTAAATTCTTTAATCCCTAGATTAGCGTTGCTGATGCAATGTCTTAATAAAAAAATTTGCTTTACGTTAGGTTGTTTTTCTAAGTTTAATTCGTTATAAGTAGCCATTTTATAATTATTATTTATCAATTTAAATAATAATTAATAATTTATTTCAAATGAATTTCATCTATTTGAAGAACTTGCAAAACCACTCGAATGATGTACATGATGATTGTGTTTTGTTTTTCCATAACCATATCCTGAATATATAGCAGATGGATACGTGCCATAACCAGTTGTATAACCTGTTGTGTAAATTGGTGATGACATTCCTATATTTGATGTATAAATTGGTGGATTTGTTACACAAACATTATTTAACGGTGTATGTAGGATTAATGCTATAATAATAATAATAATAGATAAAAATACATACAAGTATTACTACACATAACATTATCACAATTAAATTAAAAGTATCAGATTCTTCTTGTCGCATCTCGACGTTCTTGCTTTGCAAGTGGGTCATGCTATCTTCAACAGAATTTACTAAACTATATCTTAAGCTACATGAACCTACAAGTACAAATACATCTGCAGAATTTTCATAACCTTCACAAGAAACAACCATATCTCCAAAAGATTCATTATTTGGCATATCATCTGATTCACATTTCCAAGCCGGTTTACCATCTCCAGAAATTCCTATATTTGTACATCCAACATTATTTAATAACTTATCACAGTTTGATATACATTGAAGTTGTTTAACGGGTGCAGATCTTCTGCCAGTTGTTAAAGCATCTTTTGTTAAAACTAATGTTTTTATTTCAGTTTCCAATATTTTTTCTTTGATGTTATTAGTATTTTGTGCATAACAATGATATTTACAAAAACAAAAAATAATTAATATTAAATAACTTATTTTCATTTGTTTGAAAATAAGTTATTTAATATTTTATTCAATTATAAAATATAAAAGCTCGTTATTTAAGATAATGATGCATATAAACAGTAGTAGCATTTAAGGTATAATGTTCATTCAATTTATCATCAAGCAGTAATTGAATATTATGGATTTTTTTAAATTTTCTTTTTTTATAAGAATAACAGTATTTTTATTTTTCAAAGCTTTAGCTAACAAAATAGGCTTCTGTTTATCATTAACAAAACACTTTACCAATGATGGTTTAGCTTCTTCAAGTTTTACATATATATCTCTATTTAATAAAAAATCTATATACATATATATTCTAGGTATCATTTTCTTATGATAAGAAAAGTCATCAATTATTTTATTTAATCTCATAGAAGTAATTTTTATAAGCATTGTTGTCATAAGTTTATTATTATTTAAACTAATTCAAATAATTTATTTGACTTAGTTATGATGCACATCACCTAATTCAATCATCACAATACCATTATCTAACTGTGTTTGTAACTTTACAAACTTTAAATAAATATCCACACCTTCTTAAACACTTGTTACATTTGGTAATATCTTTTCTAAACCTAAATCATTTAATGCATCTCTAAAGGTATGATAATGATGTATATCTTTTATAGTTTTATAAAAAATATTTCTTGACGAATCAGTATAGTTAGAAAATTCTAATAAATCACCTACTTTATACGTCTTTACCTTTTCTGAATTTAATCTACCTTCATATATCTTTTCTCCATGCTTTACAAAATCAAACCAAGGATCATTTAACTTAAGTTTATGGATAGTTGTTTCACTAGTTGTCATTTTTAATAAAATTTTTATTTATTAAAAATAATTCAAATAAATTTTGCAAAAACAAAACATACTAACTTATAAAATTCCTTCCAGTAATAATATCATTGAAAGCACTATTTGACACATAGCTATAATCTCCTTTTTTGTTAAAAACTAAACAGTCGCCTACATCCATTTCAGGTAACATTATATCGTTGATTATACAATCCTCCCAATCACATGTATTTCCAACTATGATTGACTTGTATAATTTTTTATAATCATCTACTAATCTTCCTAATGAGTTAAACATTACCAAATGTTGCTTATCCCCATTCATCAATTTCCAATGATCATATTTAATTCCGCTAAACGATTGATAAATACTATCATTAACAATATATGTAATAACACCATTTCTAATTCTTTTGTTTAATATACGTACACATAAATCATAACATATAGCAAAATATCTTCCAGGTTCAGCATAAATCTGAATACTATACTTACTTTTAAAATTATGTAAAATATCAGACACAACGGATAAATCAGTATATTCATTAAATCCACCTCCAATATTCACTACTTTAAGGTCATGATATTTCTTAAAAACTGGTATCATTTTTTCTATAATGGTTAAAGCATTTTTTAAAGATGTTTCATAACTATTGATTAAAGTATTTGCACCTATATGAAATGATAATCCTTGTATATTTATATTATTATCCTTTCCATTTTTCAACATATCACATAACTCTTCCATAGTACATCCAAACTTTCCTTGGTTTTCTTCACTATTATTATAATCCTTTACATCTATTTTTATCAAGTAAGATTTATCTTTTTGAAAATAATCATCTTCTTTGTTTTTAATACTTGAGTCAACTGATAATAAATTTATGTGCTTATTGTCACTAACAAATGTAGATTCGTGTGCTAGTTGATGCATATGTGTATATATTAAAGAAAGTTCTTTAGAAATCTTGCACTTGTTGTAAAGTATAAACGATTTAACTTGCTCGTACTGAATTACTGAACACAAATCAAAATGAAACCCATTTTTGTACATCTCGTTAACAATAAGTTGATTAGATCCTGCTTTCATAGCATAAAAGGTTTTAATAAAAGGAAGATGGTATTTCCATTCTTTAATTTTATGATCTAACAAATCTTTTCTAAAAATAAAAAAAGAGGTATCTAAAAGATTTTTGTTGGAAACTAGATTATTTTCTATCTTTTTATAAACAGAAGAGATATTATTGTTTTTTTGTTTTGGATAATCTATGAAAAGATATTGAGTAAGTTTATTTTGTTCGATTGTTTTGGCATTATTGGTATTGTTTTTTAAAAACGGTATGTAATTTATAGTTGAAAAATTTTTATTAAAAAATTTTAACATTAACACAGGCAATTAATTTTATTATTATTTTAAGATAATAAATAATAATTCAAAAATATTATTAAAAATAAAAATTGAATAACAAATTAAAAATTATAATTTAATTTATTATATTATTATGTGTAATTCATTAATTAAATTAATTCAAACTTATCCTGATAAGTCATGGGATTGGAATGATTTAAGTAATAATCCAAACATTACTTTGGATATTGTAAAAGATTACCCTGAGAAGCCATGGAATTGGGATTGTTTAAGTTGTAATCCAAATATTACTTTGGATATCATGACTGTTTATCCTGAAAATATGTGGGTTTGGAATGGTTTAAGTCGTCATCCAAACATTACTTTTGATATTGTGAAAGATTACCATAATAAGCCATGGAATTGGTATAGTTTAAGTCGTAACCCAAACATTACTTTTGATATTGTAAAAGCCTATCCTGATAAACCATGGGATTGGGATGGTTTAAGTAGTAATCCAAACATCACTTTTGATATTGTGAAAGATAACATTAGTAAGCCATGGGATTGGGCTAATTTAAGTTATAATCTAAACATTACTTTTGATATTGTGAAAGCTTATCCTGAGAAGCCATGGGATTGGTGTGGTTTAAGTAGTAATCCAAATATTACTTTTAATATTGTAAAATCTTATCATAACAAACCATGGGATTGGTATAATTTAAGTAGAAATCCAAACATTACTTTTGATATTGTGAAAGAATACCCAGATAAACTATGGGATTGGTATTGGTTAAGTAATAATCCAATCATTACTTTTGATATTGTAAAAGCTTATCATAACAAACCATGGAATTGGAGTGGTTTAAGTTGTAATCCAAACATTACTTTGGATTTTGTGAGTGATAACCCTAATGAGCCATGGGATTGGTCTGGTTTAAGTCGTAATCCAAATATTACTTTGGATATTGTGAAAGATTATCCTGAGAAACCATGGAATTGGTCTGGGTTAAGTAGTAACCCAAATATTACTTTTGATATTGTAAAAGCATATCTTGATAAGCCGTGGAATTGGATTCTGTTAAGTTATAATCCAAACATTACTTTTGATTTTGTGAAAGAATACCCAGATAAACTATGGGATTGGTATGGTTTAAGCAATAATAAATTTTTTTACGATGAAAGGATACATTTTATTAAATTGAAAAAAATTAGAGAAAAAGTTAAATCATGGAAAATTAATAGATATAAATTAACATTATTAATTAAGACAAAGGTATTTTGTGAATGGTATTATCATCCCGATAATATTGGTGGTATAATAGCTAAACAAAGATTAATTAATTTATTTTAGCTCATAGCCCGTAGTCTATATGACACGCGAAGCAGGACAAACGAAGCAATTTTATAATCATGTAAAATCTTATAAATTATGATTTTCATTATTTAAAAAAATAATAATGAAACTATTAGCATCAGATTTGCATATAGAGTATTACTTTTAACATCTGGCTAAAATTACTTTAGAAATTATATTTTGTTTCTATTATGATCTAAATATTATTGATTAATAAATTATTAATAAATAAAATAAACTTATAATGAGTATAAAATTAAAACTAGATGAAATAAGTGAAGAATTAAAAACTAAAATACATAACGATCTAACCATAACTATCAACTCCAATAAATTTGCAGTAAAGGCTTCTGAACGATATGTATATGCTTATGAAATAGTTGATGAATATATTTATATTCCTTTTTATTATGGTATAAATATTTTTAACAAAGATAAAAGACCTCCAAGAAACAATTTCACCCCTCTCAAAATATCTTTCAAAGGAACTTTAAGACCTGAGCAAGAAATAGTAAAAAAAGAAGCCGTTGATTTGCTAAATAAAAATTCAGCCGTGATAATATCCACTTATACTGGCTTTGGTAAAACTATTGGTGCTATAGATATAGCAGTTTCTATAAAATTAAAAACTTTAATTGTCATTAAACAATTAGTATTAAAAGAACAATGGATAGAATCTATAAATAAATTCTGCCCTGATGCAATAGTTAAATATTTTACCCCAAAAAGTAAAGACAGTGATTGTGATTTTGGTATAATGAGTGCACAAAATATTCAAAAGCTTGATAGATCCTTTTTCAAAAGTTTTGGTACAGTTATTGTTGACGAAGTGCATACTGTGATGGCAGAAAGCTTATCAAAATCAATGTACTTTTTAAACCCTAGATATGCCATAGCTTTGAGTGCAACAAGTTATAGGCCAGATGCCTTTGATGGATTGATTGATCTAGTATTTGGTACTAAAAAAGTTTTTAGACAGTTAAACAGACCTTATCTTGTGTATAAGATAGACACAGGGTTTAAACCTATTGTTGAATTGAGTCAAAACGGGAGAATAAATTGGGGAACCTTGCTAGATAGTCAAGCAAATAGCAAGGAAAGAAATGAACTTATTATAAAAATTATTAAACATTTCAAAGAAAGATCTTTTCTAGTGTTGACAAAAAGAGTTGAACAAGCAAAATACCTAAACGACAGATTTATTGAAGAAAAAGAATTGGTAACAATGATGATAGGTAATAAACAAACTTATGATGATACTAAAAGAATACTGATCGCCACATATGCGAAAGGTGGATGCGGCTTTGACGCTCCTAGGTATGATACGCTTTTATTAGCTGGTGATATAAGCGAGTATTTTTCTCAAAATCTTGGACGCGCTCTACGCCGTGTTGACAGCTCTCCAATAATTTTTGATTTATTAGATAAAAATCCAATCTTAATGAAACATTTTATGACTAGAGTAGATGTTTATAAAAATTCTGGTGGTAAAATTGAAAATCTCAAGATAGATTTTTAGTAAGAGAAGCAGAAATAATAAAATATATAAAACTAAATATTTGTATCAATTTTTGATACAAATATAAATAATAATCTTTCACATGTTGATAAATCAGGTTTGTTAACTCATCCTTATTTTTCTTCTTCCTCAGAAGATTCTGATAAAGAATCTTCTTTAACATCATCGTTTTCTTCATTAAAATCTTCTTTAGCATCTTCATTTTCTTCTTCGGAATCTTTCTTATCTTTTTTGCCATCTTCATTATCTACATCATCTTTATAACGCCATTTAAAATTATAAGCTTGTTGTGATTTACCTTTACAACAAGCAATTATACTACCTCCTTCAAATTCATGAATATTTTTGACATCCGTTAACGAATTCCAAGTTTTTATATAAGTTCCATCTAAGTTATATTGATTAACAGATCTAGAAAAATTACGTTTATTTATATCTGCTGCTGTTGTCCATCTTAAATTATTAACCTTGATATTAGACAAATTTTTATCTATACATTCAACTTTATCTAAATTTAAAGGATTTGGAATAAAAGCTTCTGCAACCAAAGTACTTACATATTTTTGTTTTTTAATATTATATTTATCACCATCAATTTCTTTATAGTAAATAGATACTCTTTGTCTACCTGATGATTTTTCCTGAATTGATACCAATTTATCATATTTATTTTTAAGCCTTCCAAAATTTGATACTTGTGTGGTTGAATTCTCTATTTCTTTCCAAACTTCATTTTCTATAAAATTGACAGGTTTAAAAAGCTCTTTTTTTCTAGCTTCAACATATTCCCATCCATAACCAGAACCTGTTTTTTGTCTACCGCTTAATACATTTTTTATTCTTGATTTAGGTATTTTTAAATCTAATGCAGCTTTTATAGTATTTTCATACTTTACCTTTTCACCAGTTTTAAGATCAATTCTAAAAATAGCTCTTTGAAAAGTAAGACCTGTTTCAACAGCATGATCGGTATTTTCTTTATATGTAGCCGCTCTTTTAAATACTGATGAAATCTATATTAAGGTCGTTTTGTAGCGTAAAACCTTTTTTATTCTAAGTATAGAATTTTTTATAAATATATTTCTTGATCCTTTTATATCTCTATCTAATGTTAA